>Ga0073934_10000116_pt1 | contig 237360 bp, 205 predicted proteins | sample LarsenN4metaG_FD_76834 | JGI IMG/M metagenome (GOLD analysis project Ga0073934, IMG submission 76834) | Hot spring sediment bacterial and archeal communities from British Columbia, Canada, to study Microbial Dark Matter (Phase II) - Larsen... ... | reverse complement strand
CGACGAACACGCCGACGAACACCGCGACGAACACGCCGACGAACACCGCGACGAACACGCCGACGAATACGCCGACGAACACGCCGACGGATACCGCGACGAACACGCCGACGAATACGCCGACGAATACGCCGACGAACACGCCGACGAATACGCCGACGAATACGCCGCCACCGCCGCCCGAACCGCTGGTTTGCGATGACTCGCTGTACTACGTCTACCAGAGTACGTCGCCCGTCACGCGCACAATCCTGACGACGATTGACCCGATCAACGCCAACTTCATCGAACTGCTCGACCTGAGCGACTCGCAAGTGGGCAATGTCTCGGTCAACGCGCTGGCATACAACGCGCTCGACGGCTACCTGTACGCGCTGCGTGCGGGCAACGCCAGCCAGCTTTACGTCTTCGGTATTGACCCGAACACGCTCAACTACCAAGCCTACGGTCCGTTCGCCTTCCCGATATCGACATCGTTGGGGGCAGTCAGCACGGTGGCGGGGACGTTCGACTTCGAGGGTCACTATATCGTTCAGGCAGGCTCCGGCTTCTCCGGCTTCAATGTCTCGTTCAACGGGGTGACGGCGACGGTCACGCCATGGCGCGACTTCAACAATGTCACCAACAATCTCGGCAGCCAAGCGACACACCTCGACCTGTCATTCAACCCGGTTCGCACGGCAGAAGTGCGCGCGGGCGGTGTCGGTGACGAAGTGGTCGCGTGGACGTACAACACCTCGCTGGACATCGCTGAAGAACTGATCTTCCGTCCGAGTACGCCGCTCGCATCCACGCGCGCGCCGCTTCCCGGTGGTCCGTTCACAGCGCAAATCCCAGTGGGAGGCGCGGACTGGATTTCGGCGTTTGGGACGTACTACACCTTCTCAGACGCGGCGACGGACGCAGTCTATCGCTACAGCCCGGCAGTCCCAGCGATGAACCTGTTCACGACGCTGCCGACGACCTCGGTTCGCGACGGTGCCGCCTGCTCAGCGGGGGTTGGGTTCTTGAAGGATGCGCCGCAAGGCGAGTACTCGGTAGGCAGCACCATCACCTACACCTTCACCATCGTCAACCAGACGCTCGCGCCCATCGCTGGTGCGGAAATCTCCGACGTACTGCCCTCCGGTCTGCTGTTCCTCGACGGCTCGCTCTCGCTGCCGCCGGCATACGGCTCACCGACGGTCAATGCGTATGGTGGTACCGACACGCTGTCCATCACCAACCTGACCATCCCGTCCGGGTTGTCGACCTTCAGCGTCAGCGTGGTTGTCCAGCCCAACGTCACACCGGGTCAGGTGTGCAACCAAGGTGCCATTCTCGGTGGCAATGTTCCCGGCGCGCCGATCCTCTCCAGCAACCCGAACTCCGAGTTGTTTGAAGACCCGACGTGCGTGACCGTCACCGAACCGACACCGACACCGATGTCAACGGACACCGCGACGAATACCGCGACGAACACGCCGACGAACACGCCGACACCGACACAAGCTGCCTGCCTCGTGATCGTCAGTCGTCCATCGGTGCTAGTCTACGAAGGTGGTGTCAGCGCGATTGTCAATGTGCGCTTGGGCACCTCGCCTGCGCCGGGTGAAACGGTCACTGTCACCGCAACTGGCTTTGACGGGACGCAAATTACGGTCACGCCGATTAGCCGCCAGTTGAACAGTACAACGTGGAACACAGGTCGCAACTTCAGCATCACCGCGATTGACGATACGCTCATCGAGCCGTTACTTGTCTCCACGACGATCACGTTCGTGACATCCAGTAACCTGCCCGGTTCGCAGTTCAGCAATATCGCCTGCGCGACGCTGCTTGTGGAAATCCACGAGAACGATCTGCCCGGTTCAACACCGACGAATACGCCGACGAATACTGTGACTGCAACGGGTACGCCGACGAACACGCCGACGAGTACGCCGACGAACACCGCCACCGCGACTGCGACGGGTACGCCGCAGAACCCGCCGACGGACACGCCGACGAGTACGCCAACGGATACCGCCACCGCGACTCCGACGCTGACACCAACGGTGACTAGTACGGCTACATCGACACCGCCGGGCATTTGCCAGTTGGTCATTGTCCCGCTGCAAACGACGGTTTACGAAAGCGGACCGAGCTTCAATATCAGTGTGCGCTTGGCAGCCGCTCCTGCACCGGGTGAAACCATCACCGTGGCCGCTTACTTCTTGTCGCCTGATGACCAGCAAGTGACCGTTTCACCGGCAACACGCCAGTTGAATGCGTCGAACTGGAGCACTGGGCGCAACTTCGCCGTTCAAGCCATTGATGATCTCGATGTTGATGGCAACTACCTCGCTCGTCTATATCTCGTAGGGACGAGCAATCTGGGCGGCACCTGCATCGGCACCGATCATGTCTTGATCACTGTCGAAGACAACGATGCCGATGCCTAGCTAGTCCTTCGTTTGTGGGTGAGAGAACATCCTCACCCACGAACACCAGCACAACAAAAAGGCTCACCCCCTGTGGGATGAGCCTTTTTTATTGTGATAACTCTCGAATTTGAGCGCACATGTAATGACGGTTATTCATCGAACGATCTTCTGTGTGAATTTTTCTTACCGGTGAATAATTTCATCCGAAATTCGCGCACGACGGATTTTTGCAGGTGATCCGCGTGTGCCTGTACATAGGATTCGACTGCTGCACGGTGCCGCTTAATCGACTCACGCAGTACCCATGAAACCGCTTTGCTGATCAAAATATCTTGTTCGCCACGCAGCTTATCAATCTGTTCCAGCGCTAGCGCGATCAAGCGCGGATCATCGCTTTCGCGCAGCGCACGAATCAATAGGACGAGACTCGCCCGCCGTTTATTGATGTTGGGATCAAGTGCGAGTGCGCGTAAAAAAGTTTCCCATTCATCCCAACGCGCCAAGATTTCGCGCGCCGTAAATGTCGATTGGCAGGTGGAATCAACTTCCGCCCATCCAATCAGGTGATTCAACCAACCATTCAAGCGATCAAGGGGGAGGGTGGCGCGAAATTTCGGATATTGAGCGAGTAACATTCCCGCGAAGTATTTTTCTTCAACCGATTCGCTCATGTACAAGGCATCGAGCGTCGAAAGCCATGCATCGCGTGTGACGGCAGCGCCTTTCGACGCGCTCCACGATTTGACGAATGCCCGCAGGTCGGGGACGCGCAGTCCGTAGTGGATGTGAGTCGAACCTGTGTATTCTTCGTGCGCTTGTGAATAGAGGGATGATCCTCTTTTGCCATGCGCGTGAATAAACGCTGTGAAATCGCTTGCAAACATGCTTCACCCGGCTGATTTTCGATTTAGCTGTACATGAATTTTGTATCCACTGTTCACCATACCCGAAAATCGCGGGGTTTGCAGGTTGGGCATGTAAAAACATGGTTAGAAAACAGAATTCCTATGTACATTTTGGAGAAATCAGTAGTATCCTTGAAGGACTTAGCCAAAATGCTTTTTTAGAGTGCGGAAGGCAAATGGTTGTGGCTAAACAAAAGCGGAATCTGCTGGATGATGTAGCAGCACGTCTGCGCGGTCTTCTCGACGACTTGGATCGACTTCTTAGCCCCCAACCGAATCCAAAACCTGTGCGCGTCCCGGTTCCAGTGCCGGTGCGCCCGGAGCGCCGCCCGCCCAAAGACCTTTACCGCTAGGTCGAAACGTACAAGGCACATCCCGTACCTACGGGAGCGACCACCGCCTACGAAAAGACACAAGCGCCGCGCCGGAAATGCGGGTCTTGTGTCTTTTTTTATGTTCTATGCCCAGCGGATTGAGGGGGTTTGGCGTATCTTACCCGTTGTTGGTAGCATTATCTGGCAATTTCATCACTGCACCACGAGAGAAATCATGAGCGACAAACCAACGATTGAGAAAGAAAAATACCAACCGAAGGATATCGAATCCAAGTGGCAGGCGCGTTGGGAAGCGGATCAACTCTACCGCGCGAAAGTCGATTGGAGTAAACCCAAGCATTACGCGCTGACGATGTTGCCGTACCCCAGTGGGGACCTTCATATGGGACACTGGTTCGCCATGACTCCGTCGGATGCGCGCGCGCGTTACAAACGGATGAAGGGCTTCAATGTGCTGTTCCCGATGGGTTTCGATGCATTTGGCTTGCCCGCCGAAAACGCCGCTATCCAGCGTGGAATTCACCCGGCGACGTGGACATTCGCCAACATCGAACGGATGCGTAAACAGTTGCGAAGCATGGGGGCGATGTTCGATTGGGAGCGCGAAGCGGTAAGCTGCGAACCCGCTTTCTACAAGTGGACGGAATGGTTCTTCAAGATTTTCTACGAGAACGATCTGGCGTATCGCGGGGAGGCGCTGGTGAACTGGTCGCCCACGCTGCAAACCGTGCTGGCAAACGAGCAGGTGATCGACGGCAAGGATGAACGCACCGGTCAGCCTGTCATTCAAAAGATGATGACCCAATGGTTCTTCCGTTATACGCGCTACACAGAAGAACTGTTGAAATTTGAGAAGATCGACTGGCCTGAACCGATTCGCATCATGCAGACCAACTGGATTGGGCGCAGCGAAGGCGCGCGTGTGGTCTTTAAGAGTGAAGCGGGCGATCCAATTGAGATTTTCACCACGCGACCCGATACGCTGTGGGGCGCGACGTTTATGGTGTTAGCGCCCGAACATCCGTTGGTGAGCAAGATTACGTCGAGCGCGCAAAAAGCCGTCGTTGAGGCGTATGTCGCGCAAGCGGCGCGCCAAACTGAACTGGAACGCCAAAGCGAAGACCGCGAAAAGACCGGAGTGTTCACAGGGGGGTATGCCATCAACCCGGTGAATAACGAGCGCATCCCCGTGTGGGTTGCCGATTACGTGCTGATTACGTATGGTACGGGCGCGATTATGGCAGTCCCCGCGCATGACGAACGCGACTATGCGTTCGCGAAGCAGTTTGGGCTGGAAATTCGCCCCGTCATTAAGCCGGATGATGCCGCCGACGACTATATCGCGGAAGCTGCCTACATTGGCGCGGGTAAGATGATCAACAGCGGGCATTTCAACGGCACCTTGAGCAACGGCGAAAAGGGACGCAAAAATGGGGCGATTAGCGCCGTGATTGACTGGCTGCAAGAACGCGGCATCGGCAAAGAAGCGATCAACTACCGTCTGCGCGATTGGCTGATCAGCCGTCAACGTTACTGGGGCGCGCCGATCCCGATTGTGTATGACCAGAACGATCAACCGCATGTCGTCCCCGATGATGAACTTCCCGTCGAACTGCCCATCGACGTGCAGATTACAGGCGTGGGCAATCCGCTGGCGCAGCATGAGGCGTTCGTCAATGTCACCCTGCCGGATGGCTCAAAAGGGCGGCGCGAAACCGACACAATGGATACGTTCATGTGTTCGTCGTGGTATCACCTGCGCTATCTGTCGCCCAAGTATGATGCCGCGCCGTTTGACCCTGAAGAAGCAGCATACTGGCTGCCCGTTGACACCTATACAGGTGGGGCGGAACACGCGACCATGCACCTGCTGTACACGCGCTGGTTTAACAAGGCGATCCGCGATTTGGGCGTGTTCGATGAAGCGGCGAAGATCGCGGCGGCGCACGGGCGTGATGTGGAAACGATGTTTGATGAGCCGATGCTGCAACTGCGTAATCAGGGGCAGATTTTGGGTGAAGAACGCATGGGCGATAACATCATCGCCGTGGGCGAATGGGTGAACCAGAACAAACTGATCGCGCATACTGTCGGCGTGCTGCCATCTGAGGGCGACCAGCGCACCACCAGCACGGGCGAATACATCGCCGCGCGCACAGGTGGAGTCGTGGTTGGTGAAATTGTCAAGCGCACAGAAAATTTGCTGACGGTCAAAGACGCGGCGGATCGCCTGTGGATAGTCGAAGTGCCCGAAACGGCGAAGATCACAATCCCCGCTGTTCCCGGTCCAAACACCGTTAACCAGTTGAAGCAGCATCTTGAAATTCAGCGCATGTCCAAGAGCAAGGGCAACGTCGTCAACCCGGATGAGCAAGTGCAGTTGTACGGCGCGGACACCGTGCGCGCCTACTTGATGTTCGGCTATGATTGGGAAAAAGGCGGTCCATGGAACAGCCAAAATATTCAAGGCGTGGTGCGCTGGCTGGATGATGTGTGGGAATTAGCGACGAACCCACCCGAAAACGAAACAGGTGATGCCGCTGTCGAACGCGCCGCAATCCGCCGTGTGCATCAAACAATCAAGAGTGTGGAGAGCCGTCTAGAAGATTTTAACTTCAATAAGGCGATCAGCGAATTGATGACGCTGAAGAATGACTTGCGTGCCGCATCGCGCGATGGCAAGTTGAGCCGCGCGGTATGGCATGAATGTGTGCGCGATATGCTGCTGATCATGGCTCCATTTACGCCGCACATCACGGAAGAATTGTGGGCGCGCATTGGGCAACCTTACAGTATTCACAATCACCTATGGCCCACTTATGATGCGGCGAAAGCTGCCGAAGATGAGACCACACTCATCGTGATGAAGAACGGCAAGCCGATTGACCGCATCACTGTGCCCGTGGACATTGGCGAAGAAGAAGCGAAGCAAATCGCGCTGGAAAGCAGCGCTGTCGCGCGTGTGTTGAACGGCGGAGCGCCCAAGCGCGTGATCTACATCGCGGGGCGCAGTGAAGCAGGGCAGATGATCGAGCCGAAGGTCAATATCGTCGTGTAGCGCATCGTCGTGAAAAAGTGTGCAAAACAGCGGACGGAATGCGCGATGCGTGTTCCGTTCGCTGTAATGGGAGAAATTTCTTATCTATTACTGCGCCGAATTTAGAGGTATTCTGCACATGTTGCAGATTAACATCAGCAAGTGTAATTATTTAACAACCTATTTTTGCTTTTTTTGTGAAGCTGTCTACAATCCACATGAATTTCACAAATCATCCTCAAATTTTTCACAAGTTCTCAATTGCCCACCGGGAGTCCTACCTTACACTGTTAATGATTGAATTGTCATATTGCCCGCTATTGGGAGCGGTAACAGAGTAATGAGCATCGCGTTAATTGTCGATGATGATATGCCAACTCGCTACGTGTATGCCCACGTGCTGCACGGGCTTGGCTATGAAGTGTTGGAAGCCAGTGACGGCGAAGAAGCGGTGCGTCTGCTTACGCAGGTTAAACCCGTCTTGATTCTGCTCGACCTTCGCCTGCCGCGCCGTCCCGGTGATGAAGTGCTGAATCATATTTATGGCGATCCCGCGCTCGAAAACAGCCGCGTTGCTGTCATCACGGCGATGCCGAAAAGTTCCCCGCCGCCCATGCGCCCCCACGATATATTCCTCATTAAACCGGTTCTGCCCGATCAAATCCGCGAGTTCGCGCTCCAAACCATGCCTTGATTTAGGGCGAACGCATCAAACCACCTGTTTGCTCAAAAGCTCAGTTTGACCCCTATTCCTCACCCCAATTTGAGGATCGAAAAACACGGATATAGGCTTTTTCTCACCTAAATTTGGGGGGAGGTGGCGCGCACAGTGAGCCGGAGGGGGTTTTGTGCGTTTGCCCTAGCCTTGATTTCCCCACGCACGCAAACCCGTGAGATTTTCGTTACAATAGGGCATGGTAAGTTCTATTGACAGCGATTCGGCGGCGTGTACACACTATGGCGTTTGATTTTGAAGCTCTAGTCGGTCATTTGTACGTGGTCAACGGACGTGCGATTAGCACGCCACCTCCCGGTGCGCTTGTCGAAGTCGCACCGAAGAAAGCCGCGCGTGGGCGTGAAATCGACACCTTTTTGGTACTTACTTTGCCGATGGGCGATACCGTCGCGCCGCCGGTATTCTACGAGAATATGTCGGCGTTGGCAGCCGAAAAATATTTCGCCAGCACGGGAAGCGTCACCGCCGGGATACGATATGTCTTCGGCTTCATGAATGAAAACTTGTACGATCATAACATTGAAGCGCGTCGCAGTGGAAAACGTCACTACGAAGCCAGCATGATCGCTGCCGTGCTGCGCGGTTCGGAACTGTATATCGCGCGAGTAGGATCGGCGGTTGCGGCGCTTCGTATGGGCATTACTACCGACCCGTTTCCCACACAATTTGATGATGATGATGGATTATTCGGCGTGCCGCTCGGCGTGCAGCACGAACCCGACATTAAACTGGCACGCTACGATTTGAAACCGGGCGCGCGCTTGATCCTCTCGGATGTGGCGCTAGCGGATTTTTCGCGCGGGCAAGTTGACGGCGCGCTCATGCAGGCAGATATTGGCGCGATGCTCAATCAATTCAAAGAGATGAGCAGCGGTAGACGGCATACCACGACGAATCTGCCGATGCAGCTTTCGCTGATGGGAGTCGAATTCGTCCCATCAGAAGCGCCCGTGCCTCTGCCCGTCCGTGACGTGGAATCAACGGCGGTTCTCACTTCGCCATCCGCCGCACTCACGACGAGTACAACCGAAGCAGCAGCGGCGGATAGTGCCAATACCTCTACAAATGGCAAAGTCAATCGCAACCCGCTGCGGCGATCCGCCGCGCGCACAGAAGCATTGGATCGCACCGTTGGCGGTATGGCGCTCACATTATCGCGCGTCCTGCAAGTGCTGAATCGTATCTTGGATATTCTCGTGCCGCGTCCGAAACCGGGCGAACGCGGATGGCTGGCAACGCCCGCCGCGACGTTTGTTGCCGTGTTAATCCCGATTGCGGTGGTTGTGCTTGTGATTGTGCTGTGGGTGACAGGCACAGGCGAAAGCGAATATGACCGCTGCATCAACGAAGCGGAAGAAACCGCTGGAATTGCGCGCGATATTTCCACGACGGATGTGCAGGGGACGATCAACGGTTGGAACGCGGTCATCATTAAGGCGCGAGAATGTCAGCAGTTACGCCCGAACGATCCCCAGATGGAAGCGTTAGTGACCGAAGCGCGCACAGTAGTCGATTTGCTGTTGGCAATTGAACGCCGCGAGATGATCGTGCTGGATACGTTCCCCAACGCTTTGTTGAGCCGGGTGGTGCTGCAAGGCGAAGACTTGTACGTATTGGACGATGGCAACGATCAGGTGTATCGGGTGACGCTCAATTCTGATGGGTTAAGCATCGCGCGCCGCCAAGAAGCGATCCCGGCGATGCGGCGCAACGCCAGTGTCGCACAGTTCACGATTGGCGATGTGGTCGATATTGCGTGGGCAGAAGAAGGCGATGGCTTGAGCCAGTCGAACGCCATCACGATGCTTGATGCGAACGGCGTATTGGTCGATTGTTCGCCGCGCTTTTTGCAAGATTGCAGCGCGCAGCAGCTCCCTGCGATAGAAACGTGGAACAGCCCCAATCGCATTGTATTCTGGGGTGGGGGATTATATGTCCTCGACGCGCCCGCCAATCAAATCTGGCGCTATCGTTCGCCCGGAGCAGCGTTTAGCAACACGCCGACGGAGTATTTCACGGGGAGTGGTCGCCCGGACATTCGCGGGGCAGTCGATTTTGACATCGACAACGAAGGCTTGGTGTACGTGCTGATGGGCGATGGTCGGTTGATGCGCTTCAACAGCGGCGTAAGCGAAGATTTCGCGTTTACATTCCGTCCCGGTCAGTCCATGAACGAATCCAACTCGATGTTCTTGAGCAATAACCCGATTGCACAAAGTCTGTTCTTTGTGGATCGGCTTGACCGGACGATATTCGAGACGACATTCAGCGGCACGTTCATGCGCGCTTATCGTTCGTTTGATGAGGACTTGTTCGCGGCTATCGCGGATGTGGCGGTGGATGTGAACCGGGGCATTGTGTACACCGTCAGCGGAAATTCGCTGTTCGCGTTCCGGCGGAATTGATGCGTTGCTAGGTCAGTTAACGGACGCGCCGGACGAAACGCGCTTTGTCCTGCGTCCCTACGAATCGAGATTGCCGCACACAAAAAACTGTGCACCCTGTGCCATGCGTCTTTACAGCCGTACAACCCGACGCTTTCCCGACGCTGTGCGACGTGTATGGAAAAACCGTGTCCCATCCTACAGGCGAGATTGTGTATAATGTGGCGCGTTTCGCAGAAAGGGACACAGGCAAGATGCGTATTCCCGGATGGTTATTTCTCATCGCGGTTGTTGGCGTGTTCGTGGCAACAGCGGTGTGTTCAGTAGGTTCGTATACAATTGCCCGCCGCATTGCGACGGATTTGGGCGACAGCGGCGTAGAGGTAGTCTCGTTTGCCGATTTCGCCCGCCAGCAGCCGACAGCTTCGCCCACACCAGAACCAAGCGCGACCCCGACGATTGAACCGACAGCAGTAGTTATAACCGAAGCCGCGATGACCGCCACACAAAGCGGAATCGTGATCGCTTCGACACCGCGCATCACTATTCCTACGCTTGCGCCAACCGTCGATCCGCTGGCGGCTTACACATGGGATGATCCGCGCCGTGTGAATATTCTTCTGCTTGGTATTGATCAGCGCGAAGGGATCGCTGATGAAGGCTACTATTTAACCGATACGATCATCATCGCCAGTATTGATCCGGTGCGAAAGACAGTTGGCTTGCTGTCAATCCCGCGCGACCTGTGGGTGTCGATCCCCGGTTTCCAGTATGGACGCATCAACACGGCGAACCAGTTGGGCGATTCGAGCGCGTATCCCGGCGGCGGTCCGGCGCTGCTTGCGCGCACCATCACCGAAAACATCGGCGTGAACATCGATAATTATGTGCTGATCAACTTCAACGTGTTCTTGACGATAGTTGATCTGGTTGCGCCGAATGGGGTGGAAGTGTGCCCGACAGAAGCGATTGATGACCCAGACTATCCCGACGCAGGTTTCGGCACGATCTCGATTCACTTTGATCCGGGCTGCCAGCGGCTTGATGCCGAACGGTTGCTCCAGTATGCGCGCACCCGTGCTACCGAAGGCAGCGACTTTGACCGCGCGCGCCGCCAGCAGGAAGTGATCTTGGCGATCCGCGAAGAAGTGCTGTCGGCGGGCGGACTGATCAACTTTGTGACCCGTGTGCCAGAGCTGTGGACGGCGCTTTCGAATAACTACCGGACTGACCTGACGCTGGAAGAAGTGCTGGCGCTGGCGAATTTGGCACAAGACATTGATACAGCGGATATTCACACGGGGCAGATTGATAACCTGTACGTTAACCTCTCGACTGCGCCGGATGGATCACAAGTGCTGGTGCCGCGTTACAGCGCGATCCGCACACTGCTTCAGCAGGTGTTTGAGCCGCAGCAAGAACTCTCGTTGAGCGAACTGCGCGAACGCGCCGAAGCCGAAAACGCGACCATCGCCGTGTTCAACAACACGAGCATCACAGGGTTGGCGGGGCAAACGCGCGACTGGCTGGCAAGCCGTCAGGTGAGTGTAGACAGCGTGGGCAACACCGCCGCGCCCGACGACGCGCCGACAACGGTTCGCATGTACACAGATAAGATTTGGACGGCACGCTATCTCGCGGCGCTGATGGGTTTGCCGCCCGAACGGGTGCAGCCGGGCGCGGACGGTTTGACGACGGACGATGTGGCGGTGGTCGTCGGGACGGACATTCAACCGCTTCTCGCGGGACAGTAGGGACGAGAGAAGAAGTCTTAAGAAGAGGGCGCAGCATTGTCGTCCATGTCCTTTGATGTCCGAATTGTTTCGCTCAAGTGTTGAGGGAGCGTTGAGGAGTTTGTTTTTGCAAACTTTTGTGCAGGAGTGTTAGGACAGTAAAACGTTTGGTGCGAACGTGCAGAATGTCGCACGACTAGGGCTTGAGTGGTGCAATAGAGGGCACGGCACGGACGGAACAAGTTCCGCGTGCCCCTACAGACGTATTATGCGGCAAATCCCTAGTAGTGAATTTGATGTTCGTGCGTCACTGATGCTGGAAAGAGGCATGTGGTGGAATACGCTCGGTTAGGCTCAACGGGGATGAAAGTCTCGCGCATCTGTCTTGGGTGCATGGGGTTCGGGGATGCGGCGAACTGGGTTCATAAATGGGTGCTGGATGAAGAAAACAGCCGCCCGATCATCAAACGAGCGCTTGAATTGGGGATCAACTTTTTTGATACTGCCAATATTTATTCGTTAGGTGTGAGTGAAGAAATCGTTGGGCGGGCGTTAAAAGACTTCGCAAAGCGTGAAGAAGTTGTTATTGCGACCAAAGTACACGGCAAAATGCGCGATGAACCGAACGGCGGCGGGCTGTCGCGCAAGGCGATAATGACCGAGATTGATAACAGCTTGCGGCGGCTGCAAACGGATTACGTTGACCTGTACCAGATTCATCGCTGGGATTATGAAACGCCGATTGAAGAAACGATGGAAGCGTTGAACGACGTGGTGCGGGCGGGCAAAGTGCGCTATATCGGCGCATCGGCGATGTGGGCGTGGCAGTTCCAGAAGGCGCTGCATGTCGCTGAAATGCATGGGTGGACACGCTTTGTCTCGATGCAAAACCACTTAAACCTGATTTACCGCGAAGAAGAACGCGAGATGATGCCGTTATGCCGTGAGGAAAAGATCGGCGTGATTCCGTACAGCCCGCTGGCATCGGGGCGGCTGACGCGCGACTGGACAGCGGATTCGACGCTGCGCGCGGAAACGGATCAAATCGCCAAGAGCAAGTATGATGCGACTGCCGACACGGATCGCGCGATTGTGGAGCGCGTGGCGGAAGTGGCGGAAAAGCATGGCGTTCCGCGCGTTCACATCGCGCTGGCGTGGCTGCTGCAAAAAGAACCTGTCACCGCGCCGATCATCGGGGCGACGAAAATTTCGCATCTGGAAGATGCCATTGGCGCGTTAGCAGTGAAGTTGTCACCGGAAGAAGTCGCATATCTGGAAGCGCCGTATGTGCCGCATCCGATAGTGGGTCACCGGTAGGGGCGACTCACCTCTCCTCACTTCATTTGAGAGGACGATAGTATAGGTCTTAGTGCCGCCGTAGGCTCGAACCCTACGGCTGCGGGAGAAGACGGTAAGCCTCATTCATGAAGCTGAAAAGCGCCTGTTAATGGAGAGGCGTGCCGCATTGAACGCTTGAAGTTGTTTTAGGCGGGCGGCTCACGAGCCGCCCCTACAAGAGGTATGTTTGCGAGAAAGGGAGTCCGATCATACGTCACCGGAAGGGAAGCAACAACTACGGACAAGCCTTTCTGAGCGTCCCTATAAGAGAATTACCTGATTTCAAATGCGTCTCAGATTATCGGGAATAGGGAAGGTCATTCATTCCCCAAGGTCTGAAACAGGGTGATCTGTAACCCATCCGGTGAAACTAGGCGCGCATTCCGGTCATTCCACGGGGTGATGACGGGTTCGTGGACGATGGTCGCGCCCATCGCCCGCGCGCGTTCGAGCGCCGCATCGAGATCGGGGACTTGGAGCGCGAAGCGGAACTGCCCGCTGACGCGCCGCCCAACTTCGATTTGATCGACCATTTCAGCCTGTCCCTCATCGAAGATTTCGAGCGTGCCGCGTCCCAATTCATAAAGCTGAGCGCGGGTAGTATCTGTCGTCCAAATCGCGGTGGGTGACAAGCCGATCACCTGCTCGTAGAAGGCGACGAGTCGATCATAGTCGGCTGTTGTGATGGCGACTCGCAGTTCAAGTATGGGGTTGGTCATTGGGTGGTGATTCCTTTTGAATGATTCGTCTTGCGCGGGGGGGCGTGTGAGCGTATTTGGAAAACAATGTTTCTCGCTCAAAGCGGACGCGAGAGAAACTTGTTTCTCCCGGCACGTCCCTACGAGAAACATCGTAAATATTCAACTGGTCTTTGAGACAGTTTAATCGAAGATGTTTGCCAGTGAAATAGCCTTGCCGATGACGGGGGAGTCGAAGCTGGCGTTGTTGGCGTATGTGCCTTGCAGCGCAAAGCGATCCTCAACACGGACATGCACTTCGAGATAGCCCTCTACCGGATCAACCATCCAGTATTCGCGCACGCCGTACTGCTCGTAGAGTTTGTGCTTGTCGATTTTATCGCGCGTGACCGAACCGGGCGAGAAAATTTCGATGACGAGATCGGGCGCGCCCTCAATTTTTGAATCGGTGACTTGTGCGCGACTCTCTGGCGCAATCCACAAGAGATCGGGCTGTGTCGTTGTTTGCGGCGATAGGCGAACATCGGTGGGGGCATAGAATATTTCACCGCTGTTGATCACGGCTTCCAGTACGCGAAGCAGACGGCGATGTACACGTTGGTGCTGTGTTGATGGCGCTGGCGACACGATCAATTGCCCTTCAATGAGTTCAGTTGGCAAGACAGTCTCCGGCAGCGCGAAGAATTCTTCGGCTGTCATTTGGGTGTTGGCTGTGATCACCATAGATCGCGTCCTTTACGCTCGATGCCCCCATTATACAACCGGTTTGCGGCGGCGGAATAAGAGCGTCGGCGCGGCGATGCCTGCCGCAAGCGCTCCGAGGATCAAGCCCGTTTTCACCAAGTTGATGAGCGCGTCCAAAATGACCGCGTTGGCGGTGGTCGCGTCCGCTTGGCTGACGTTGATCAAGCCGATCATCGCGCGGTAAGCGATCACGCCGGGAACCATCGGGATCGCGCCGCTGACGGTAAAGACAAGCGCGGGCGCGTGAAACCGCCGCGCGCACAGTTCGCCTAACATGCCGACGACGACTGAACCCGCTAACGTCGCCGCTTCGATTTGTACGCCGCCACCCATGAGCAGATCACGTGTAGCGCGACCACATGCGCCGCAAATAGCACAGGCTAACAGCAGCCGCACCGGGACGTTGAACAACACGCCGAATCCCGCTGCCGTGATGCCCGACCAGAGTAAGTCTTGGAGCAAAGAACCGATCATTTCGCCCGACATGGGTTACACTCCCCCGCCCACAACGCTGATCGCTAACAGCAGACCGAGCGCGATTGCCATCGACACCAATGCGCCAGTTACGCCGCGCGCGATTCCGGTGATCAAATGCCCTTTGATCATGTCTTGCAGCGCGTTGATCAACGGCACACCGGGGACGAGCAGCAGCACCGATGCCGCTTGCGCCGTTTGCGCCGCGCCATTTGCCTGTCCGTTGAGCAGCAAACGCACTAAAGCGCCGCTGATTCCACCTGCCACAAATGCCGTGAGTATGACCACCAGCAGCGGGTTGTAGAACTGCTTCGCCAGCGTTTGACGGACGAACATCGCCATAGATGACGCGGCAAAGGTGACCCCGAAACTGATCCAGTCGCCGCCAAGCAGGCGCGAAAGCGCCGCGCACGCCAGCCCGACGCTCAATACGATCACCCAGCGGTTATAGTTGGATTTGATTTGTCCGATGCGGGCGAGTTCGAGACGCACAGCATGTCGGTCAAGTTCGCCCGCATCGACACGTCGGCTGAGTTCGTTGATTTCGGTGAGGATGGTCATGTTCACGCCAATCGACACAACACGGCGAATTTTGGTGCGAAATTCTTCGCCGCTGATGGTGGTGGCGATGATCGCGTTGGGCGAGATTAAAATATCGAGCCAATCCGCGCCGAGCGATGTGCCAAGACGGTGGACGGTTTCTTCGATACGATCCGTATCCGCGCCGTGCTGGAGCAAAAGCTGCCCCGTCCACAGCGTAAGATCAATTACGTCGCGTAAGGCTTCTCGATCCAGCGGGATTTTGGGGCTGGCGGCGACGGATAGTTGAATAGTGGGATGCAGTTCTTCCACAGGGCGATCCTTGTGTGTGTCTAACCGCCCTTAGTCTATGCCTATTCTGGTGTAATTCTCAAGCGCAATTCAGGAAGATGCGGCAGAGTAGGAACGTCTGTCACTACGCAGACCTGATAGGTTGCTAAATATTTCACAATCTTTTATCAATTGCACAATGAGCAAGGAGATTTCCTGATGGAAGCGACGACGCAGATTCCTGAGTCGCACCGTGATTTGTTCGAGCGTCCGGTTGTGGTCACGCTGGTGACGATTATGCCGGATGGTCAGCCGCAAGCCACGCCTGTGTGGTGTGATTTTGACGGCGAACATATCCGCGTGAACACGGCGCGGGGTCGGCAAAAGGACAAGAATATGACCGCGCGTCCGCGTGTGACGATATTAGCAATCGATCCCGATGATCCGTACCGGTGGATTGAAGTGCGCGGAAAAGTGGTCGAATTTAACGATGCGGAAGGCGTGAATCACATCAATAAACTGTCGGCGGAGTACCGGAATGAACCGGACTATTATGCCCGCAACCCTGACCGCCGCGGCAAAGAGCAGCGGGTGATGATCAAGATCAAGCCGACGCGAATTGTCACGGGCAATTAAGAGGATTTTCTCAATGGGGGCGGTCAATCAGCCGCCCCAAGCATTAATATTCCATTGTCTTCATGAATTTTTCAAATGTTTGCTCAATTCTTAAGTCATGTTGGATTGTGGTTGGTTTATACTGGGCATGAAGCAAATAAGTGAATCGATTAACCCACAACCAAGATGCCTATCTCCGAACCCCGATATGATTCCGAAATCGCGCTGACGCATATCAGCGGACACCTTAGCGCTGAAGATGCTGCCCGACTCGCCACCTGTCTCGCTGAATATACGCGCTGCCGCAAAACACCCATCAATGTGATCATTGATGCGGAACACATGGAGTTCATGGGCGGGGCAGCCCGCCTTGCGCTCGCCGATTTGAGCCAGAAGCCGTACATCACAACCCTAATCTTCATCGCCACGAATCCCGTCACCGTGCAAATGCTCCGTTCCATCGAGATCATGGGGAACGCATCGCATATGCGGATTGTCTCGACGCTGCGAGAGGCACACGCGCAGTTGTCGCGTTATGCGGTGAGCAAGTAGGGGAGTCGGCGGGGAATGGACGAAACAAGTTTCGCATCCCCCGCCTGATCTTTGCACCCGCTAAAGCGGGCTTCACATTTTGTTGCGGCGCGTCCCTACTCCGCTTTACTGCGATCCAGATACAGTAAGTCACCCACTTCACATTCAAAGTAAGCGCACAGCCGCTCGATCAGCGGACCTTCGAACTTCGTTACGTCATTTCTGACCCAACTCCCAATCGTGTGCGCTGTTGCGTTGACGGCTCTTGCAACTTCAATTTGTGTAATGCGCCTTTGTTCACGGCGTTCTTTTTCCGTGATCAGAAATAGCAGTCGATTTCGCAACTTTGCTTGCTGCATACTTATGTCATCCACTTGACACAAAATATCTCCCAAGTTACAGTGTAACTATTATGATTTTGGAGAGAGTAAATATGTCGATGATGCCGATGTTTCCTGATGAAAATGAAGCTGTAAGCCTCGAAAGTATCCGCCGTGTTTGGCACAATGATGAATGGTATTATAGCATCGTTGATGCTGTAAGCTGGGCAACCGGACGTGAAGCCAAACGAGCCAAAGATTATTGGAAGAATTTGAAGTCACAGCTAAAGCGAATTGGCAATCAAAGTGTAACGGAGCCTTACAGTTTCAAAATGCCCGCAGCGGACGGAAAACTCCGTGCAACCGATTTCGTAAATGCTGAACAAATTCTGCGGATCGTTCAAGAAATTCCTGGCGCAAAAACTAACGAGATCAAGGATTGGCTGGCGCAGGTCGGCGCAGAACGACTCGAAGAAGGTGCCGACCCAGAAGAAGAATTGAAACAAGCCTTAGAACGTGTTGGCGGCAAATATCGCCGTCAAGGCAAATCTGACACATGGATCGAAGCGCGTATACAAGGAATTATCACGCGCAAGCAGTTTGTTGAAGCCCTCAAAGCGGCTGTTATCGACGCACCAGATTCACTGTATTCACAAGCCACTGACAAACTCTATCTTGGATTGTGGGAACGAACAACCGCACAATTGCGCGGTGAACTCAACCTGAATGATCGTCAGAATCCACGCGACCATTTTGGTGAATACGCCCTGCTTTACACGCGCATCGCAGAAATGGTCTGCACCAACAAACTGGACAAGCTGGAAATTGTGACACTTTCGATGGCGTTGGAAATCGTCTGGGCAGTCGCCATCCTCATTCACAAACAGGCGAGTGAAACCGCGCACGCGCTTGGCTTCGATCTCGTCACCGAGCAGCCATTTTTACCAAAAACTCACCAATAGTCGCTACCATAGCGCGCATTAGCTCATCATCAGGATTGCTAAATGCGCGCTTTTTATTCGGATACGTTTGTGCTGCCGCTCCCGCCCGAACACCGCTTCCCCATGTCAAAATACACGCTGCTGCGACAGCGGGTGATCCAAGAGAATATTCTCTCGCCGGACAACCTGCACGTCCCTGATCCAGCGACGGATGAGCAGCTTTTGCGCGCGCACCTGCCGGATTACGTCTACCGCGCGACGAACGGCTTGCTGACAGACCGCGAGATGCGCCGCATCGGGTTTCCGTGGTCGCCTGCCATGATCGAACGCTCACGCCGATCCAGCGGGGCGACGATTGCCGCATGCCGCGCCGCGCTGGTTGAAGGGGTGGCAGTCAATTTGGCAGGGGGGACACATCACGCTTTTTCAGATCACGGCGCGGGCTACTGCGTGTTCAACGATGCGGCGGTAGGGGCGCGGGCGATGCAAGCCGAGGGGCGCGTCAAGCGTGTGGTGATCATCGACTGTGATGTGCATCAAGGCGATGGCACGGCGGCGATCTTCGCGGGGGATTCGAGCGTGTTCACATTTTCGGTGCATGGCGCGAACAATTTCCCGCTGGAGAAGCAGAAAAGCGATCTCGATGTGGAACTGCCCGATTGGGCAACCGATGAGATGTATCTCGCGGCGGTGGAAGAAGGGACGCGGCGGGCGATTGCGATGGCGAATGCCGAACTGGCGATTTATCTCGCGGGGGCTGATCCCTACGAGGGGGATCGACTGGGGCGGATGAAGGTGTCGATGGCGGGACTGGCGCAGCGCGACGAGATCGTGTTCGGGCTGTGTCGTGAAGCAGGACTGCCCGTCGCGGTGGCGATGGCGGGCGGCTACGCGCGGAATGTGGATGATATTGTGACGATCCACACGCAGACGATTCGCACGGCGGCGCGATATGCGCGGGAACAAATCGAGTTGGGTTGAAACATTCGCGTTTCCTCAAACCCCTACAAGGTGTTATACTTTCCCCGTTTGATCACCTGACCGACGCGAATCATTCACCCATGACTCATCCCCCATCTGCTACCACGCTATCTGACCGGATGCGAAACCTGTTTGGCGGCATTACCCGCCGCGCGGGAGAAACTGTGCATGGCATGGGCATCCACCCCGATACGATCACGATTGCGGGCTTAGGGATTGTTGCGCTGGCGGCGTTCTGTATTGCGCGCGGGGAATTGGTCATTGGCGGGTGGCTGCTGGTGATCAGTCTGCCGCTTGACGCGCTCGATGGCGCAGTCGCGCGCGCCATGGCGCGCGCGGATCGCTTTGGCGCGGTGCTGGATTCATCCCTTGACCGCTACGCCGATGGCTTGATCTTCGGGGCGCTGGCGTATTCTTTTGCGTCACTTGACCAGTTGGATAACCTACTGCTATCCTTAGCCGCGCTGATGGGCAGTTTCGTCGTCAGTTATGTACGCGCGCGTGCAGGCGAAGCAGGCTTAAGCGTCAAAATCGGTTTGTTCTCGCGCTTCGAGCGCGTGATTGCGCTGCTGATCATGCTGCTTGTGCCGCCGCTGTTGATTCCGATGCTGTGGGTGCTGGCAGTCGGCACCAATATCACGGGGGTGCAGCGGTTATGGTACGTGTATCGTCATTTGGATAAATAAGCGTTACTGAACAGGTTCAATCAACGTCGCGCGGGTTGGCGCGATGACACCACACTTTCACGTAGGGGCTTCTTATGAATTTTAGAGCAGAATACATTGAACTTGCCACGCAAGGCTGGTTGGGCGCGAATCTTCAGATTCGCTACTACGGAATCATTATCGTCACTGCGATGCTGATCGCCGCGTTTTTGGCGGCACGGTTAGCAAAGCGTGATAAGCAAGACCCGGATCATATCTGGGGCGCGCTCACATGGGCAATCATTCCGGCGATCATTTTCGCCCGCCTTTTCTACGTCCTTGCCCCGCCGCAGTCGGCTGTCGCGCAGGGCTTAACGACAGCATGGTACTTTTCGCCGGACAACATTTTTAACTTCACCAATGGTCCGCTGGCGATTTGGGCGGGCGGGCTGAACATCTTCGGGGCGGTGGTCGGCGGCGGCTTGGGCGCGTATCTGTACATGCGGCGCAACAAGCTCAACATGCCTTATTGGATGGATATTGCCGGGATCACGCTCCCGCTGGGTCAGTCGATTGGGCGGTGGGCAAACTACATCAACCAAGAACTATACGGGACTGTAACCACGCTCCCATGGGGCTTGAATATCCCCAGCGATAAACGTGTCGATCCGTATCGCAGTTTGGTCGATTACCCGCTGGATACGACGCGCTTCCACCCAATCTTCTTGTATGAATCGCTGTGGAATCTGGTCGCGTTCTTCGTCCTGCTGTGGCTGTGGCAGCGCAAGCGGGGGATGCTCCGTCAAGGCGATATTTTCCTGCTGTGGGTGATGCAGTACTGCGTAATCCGCTTCCTGCTCGAATTCATTCGCGTGGAAGTGACGATTGTCGCCGGAGTCAACCTGTGGCAAACGGTATCGGCTGTCGGGTTTGTCGTCGCGCTGGTGATTTTCTTACTGCGTCGGCGCAGCGCCCCTGCCGCGCAAAAAGCAAAAGCGACGTAAAAGTCGCGCGCCAAATTGCATATCCTACTTTAGCACGCGGCGATGAATGACTCATCGCCGCGTGTTTACTTTTTAATAGGGGCACAGTTGTTGTGAGAGGTTTACCGCCATGGGTGTTCAACTTCAGCGCACTACCTTGCCCACGGATCGACTCACGTGTGGCTGGTGCTGCCCGAACAGCAGTTGATCGAAGTGTACACGCGAGATGAAGACCTGATCCTCACGGCAAATGACACGCTCACAGGGAGCGATCTACTGCCGGAATTTTCGATTCCTGTGCGCGAAGTGGTCAACGTATAAGCGCTAATCTCCTAATTCCGCAGATCAAACCATTCTTGCGCTATACTGAATACATATCCCACTAGCGCACGGGGTCACGCACCATGACACAGCCGAAGATTTTCATCAGCTACCGCCAAGCCGATAATCGCCCGTTTGTGCTGCGTATCCGAGATTGGCTGATTCAACGCTACGGGCGCGACAACGTGTTTATGGATTTTGATAATCTTCCGCCGTTCGTGCGCTTTGAAGACTACATCAAAGAACACATTGCTAAAGTGGATGCGGTCATCATGATTGTGGGCGACAAATGGCTGGAAATGCTGCGTCAGAAAGAAGCCGACGAAGACCGCGACTTCGTGCGAATTGAACTGCAAACGGCGATGCAGCAGCGCAAGCCCGTGCTGCCGATCTGCATCAATAATGCGCCGTTCCCCGCGCGCCGCGACATGCCGCCCGATCTTAAGCCGCTGTGCGACATTAACGCGGCGATCTTGAGCGATGGTCGCTCGTTTTACGACGAGATCGAACGCACCATCCACGCCATGGAGCAGGCGCTGCATTTCACCCCGCCGCCCCCACCGCCCGCGCAGACATATCAGCCAGCACACGCGAATACGGCATCAAATTATCATGTGTCGCCCACCCCCCCTGCCGTTTCGAGAGAGGTGCTGCAAGACCTGCTCAAGCGCGCTCGTGAAGCCAGCACCGCCCAAAAATATGATGAATCCCTCATTTTATGTAACCAAATTCTTCAGTTTGACCCGAATTATGCCGAAGCGTATGCTCAACGCGCTGTCAACTACTACTACACATGGAAATCGAACGAAGCCGTCGAAGATTGTGACCGCGCAATCGCGCTCAATCCAGTCGATAACTTCAGCTACAATGTGCGGGCGTGGGCATACTATCAATTGGGCAAATATGCCAACGCGATTTCCGACGCGACGATCTCGTTGGGTATCAAGCAGTCCGCGAATACCTATTGGCTGCGCGGCATCATCTACGAAGCCGATAAACGCTATCAAAACGCCATCGACGATTTCCAGCGTTACATCGACCTCAACGGCGATTCGGCGGCGGGCAGCATCGCGGATGCGCGTAAAAAAATCACGGAATTGCAAAAGAAGCTGAAATAAACTCCCACTGTTTTCTATCTATCTTCATGCGAGAATCGAACCCTTATCCCGTCTGTGCGAAAGCGAACATTCGTGCTATCCTTAGCAGTGTAAAATTGTGCGAATGCTCAGCATACCGCCATAGCATTCAACACAGGGCGGCGCTACACTAAAATACACAGACAGTTACGCTGGGGGATGGGTGACAGCACACACACCGAAAACGAGTCTTGTCGATGGAACGCAGCCCGCTTTCCGGCGCATTGGCGTGTTGGCACACCCAAATCGCCCGCTGACCGCGCCCGTCGCGGAACGTATCGCGCAATCGCTGTTGGCGCGCGGGGTGGATCACTGGCTGGCGACCCGCTGGACGGAAGCCGATATTCACGAACGGGTGGCGCACAGCGATCTGCTGGTGGCGATTGGCGGCGATGGCGCGATGCTGCGGGCGGCGCGTGTCGGCGCGCAGCATGAAGTCCCCGTGTTGGGCGTGAACATGGGGTATCTTGGCTTTTTGACGGAAATTCATGATCCTGATGAATGGGACAACGCAGTTGATCCTCTGTTGCAAGGGCGCGGTTGGGTAGAACGCCGCATGATGATTGAAGTCACGGTTCAGCGGGCAGTATCGCGCGATCAACCGCCGTGCGCGCCATCAGTTGCCTTGAATGATGCCGTGATCAGCCGCGGCAACGTCACGCGCATGATCCGCCTGCCGACGTACATCGACGGGCTTTGGACGACAACCTACAACGCCGACGCGCTGATCATCTCCACAGCGACGGGATCAACGGCATATGCGCTGGCGACAGGCGGACCAATTCTCCCGCCCGAACTTCGCAATATTTTGATGGTCCCCGTCGCGCCGCACTTGAGCCTTGACCGCCCGATTGTGCTGCCGGAAGGGGCGAAAATCGAAGTCAATGTGTCGTCGGATATGGAGTCTGATCCGGTGCTGTCGGTGGATGGGACGCGCTTATGCGCCTTAAGCCCCGGTGATAGCATTCGCATACAAGCGAGCGATTTAAGCGCGCAGTTCATTCGTTTGCGGGACCGGAATTATTTCTATCGTTCGCTGCTTGACCGTTTAGAACCGCGCGTAACCGCGCCAACACAGACATAAAATGCAGGTTGAAACCACATGACTCAATTGGACAACACTCACGAAGAAGGCGCGACGTTTTGCGCTGTTCACCCAGACCGTGAAACCGGTCTGCGTTGTATTTCCTGCAACCGATTGATGTGTGTCGAGTGCGCGGTTCGCACGCCTGTGGGCTATCGCTGCAAAGAATGTGTTCGCGGGCAAGAAAGCAAGTTCTTCACCGCCAACTCTGCTGACGACATTGTGACGTTCGCCGTGTGCGCGGTGCTGACTGGCATCGCGGCGGCGGTGTTGGGACAGTTTCCGTTCGGCATTTGGATCGCCATCATCGCGGGGCTGCCACTCGGCGGCGCAATCAGCGAAGTGGCACTGCGGGCAACCGGGCGGCGGCGTTCGCGCTATTCGCACACCATCGCCGGAGCAGCCGCCGTGATCGGCGGGCTGGCAGGTGCCGGGCTGACGGTCATCATTCGCTATAACAGTGCTGTTGCGGAAGCCCTGCGGCAGATGGGCGGGGCGGCGGGAAACATCAACATTCCGCCGATTTCGCTCGATGTGATTGTGAGCGGCATTTTCAGCGATATTGGCACGCTGATCTTGATCGGGCTAATCGCGTTCGCCGTGTACGGGCGCTACCGGATGAAACTGTAATCGAAAATCGGTTTGTACTAAGGGACGTGTTTTAACACCATGCTGGAAGAACTGCGGATAAGCAACTTCGCCATCATCGATCAACTAGAACTGACCTTCGCGCCCGGTCTGAACGTGATTACGGGCGAAACGGGCGCGGGCAAATCAATCATCATCGACGCGGTTGAACTGCTGCTTGGCGCGAAAGCCGATCCATCGTTTGTGCGTTCTGGCGCGGAAAAAGCCGTTATCGAAGCGACCTTCACGCTTAACGATCAAACGGCGGCGGCGCTGCGTCCCATTTTGCAGCGGGAAGACCTGATCGATGACGCGCCGGTAACAGCGCTGTCAATTTACCGTGAACTGCGCTCCAATGGGCGGTCAATGTCGCGCATTAACGGCACGACGGTCAACCAAGAAGTGCTGAATGAAGTAGGCGCTCTGCTGGTGGATGTACATGGACAGAGCGCGCATCTTTCCCTGCTCAAACGTGCGTCGCATATCGATCTGCTGGATCGCTACGCCAACATCATGGAGTGGCGGCATACGCTGGCGCATCTGGTCACGCAGGTGAACGAAGTGCGCCGCGAGATCAAGACTCTGCTTGAAGATGAGGCGGCGCTCAAACGGCGGGCGGATCGGCTGCGAAGCGATATTGAAGAAATCGACGCGGCGGAACTCGTCCCCGGTGAAGATGAAGAACTCAAAGCGGAGCGCAACCGCCTTTCCAACAGCGAACAGCTTGCCAAACTCACCGCCGAAGCGCTGACCGCGCTTTATGGCGAAGATTCGATTGGCGGGCAGACGGGCGCTGTCGAGCAGTTGATGACGGTGTGCGCGCTGTTGGGCAAATTATCAGGTATCGACCCCGCCATCAAAGACGATGAAACACTGGCGGAAGAAGCGGCGGCGCAAGCCGATGAACTCGCTAAGTCGCTCCGGCGCTACGCCGATTCTATCGAATTTAGCCCGGGTCGTCTTGATGAAATTGAAGAACGCTTGCAAACTCTCAACACGATGAAGAAACGCTACGGCGGCACCATTGAAGCCGTGATCGCCTATGCGGATAAAGCGCGTGTCGAACTGGAAAACATCGAAAACAGCGAAGAACACCTGAAAGAACTGCGCGAAAAAGAAACCAAACTCCTCAAGCAGGTGGGCGACCAAGCGTCGAAGATCAGCAAGGCGCGGGCAGCGGCGGCGCAAAAGCTCGCCGCGAACATTGTGACCGAACTTGCCGATCTCCGCATGAGCAAAACGCAGTTTGAAGTCAACATTGAACAGGATGATGATCCTGATGAGGGATGCTATGTTGGGGATCGGCGGGTGGCGTTCGATGCGACGGGTATTGATAACGTCGAATTTTTGATGAGCGCCAATCCCGGTGAACCGCTGCGTCCGCTGGCGAAAGTCGCGTCTGGCGGCGAAGCGGCGCGCATCATGCTGGCACTCAAGCGCGTGTTAAGCCAAGCCGATCATACGCCTACACTGATCTTCGACGAAATCGATCAGGGAATCGGCGGGCGTGTGGGGACTACTGTTGGTGAAAAGCTCTGGGCGCTCACGCGCGAACATCAGGTGATGGTGGTGACGCATCTCGCGCAGTTGGCGGGCTACGCTGACCGTCACTACCGCGTGATGAAACTGATTGATGATGGACGCACGCATACGCAAATCGTGGCGCTCACCCAAGATTTCCAGCGCATCGAAGAACTCGCGGCGATGCTCGGTACGCTCAACGAAAGCGGCTACCAAAGCGCGAAAGAGCTGATCGACCAAGCGGCGGATTACAAGCGTACCAACGGCGGGAATCACGGCGGCGGAGTTATGCAGCCGAAGCTAGTGTGATGAACAACTTCATGTGCCTTCCACATTCAACGTGAACAACGGCACAAAGTCGCTTCCATCTGCTGCGCTCAAGCGCGCGCCGCTGTCACGGCAGTACAAGCCCGTGCGGAGGGTATAATCGCCCGCTGGCATATCATCGGGAATCACGAGTGTAAACGGCTGGCTGACCAGTGTCTCTGTCGGGTCATCCCATGTCGTGGTGGGGCGGAGCAAACTCACCGGAACGCCATCAATTTGCGCGACGATTTCCCCTGACGCATCGACCAAGTGATTGAACACCGCAGCGTCACAGGTGGGGCGTTGTTCGGCGCGCCAGTAAAGCGTAAATGTCATGCTTTCGCCCGCTCGCACTCGCTGATCCTCAAGGTCATAGCCCAAATACGCCACACCCCCCAGCGAGATCGGTTCGGTGAGCGGCGTTTGAATAGGTGTGAGGCGCAGCACCAACATCCCCCGATCACGGTAGTTCGGGTCATGGGGGTACTGTTTCAGCACTAAGGTCTGCGCTAATTCGGCTTGATAATCGTCGCGCGCCAATAAGGTTTGGTAGTCATCCCACGAAACAATTGCGTAGGTCACGCCCTGTTCACGCCAGTAGGCGACGGACTGCGTGCCAAGCACCGCCGTTTGTACGTGTGGAAATGACGTATCCCCTGTATAGCCGCCCCAATCGCGGTTGAAGGTCTTGTGATTATCAAGATTGCTGATGTAGCCGCCCGATGGCAGACTCGCGTTCATGTAATGCGCTAGATCGTTGCGGCGATCCGGCAGGGTGTGCTGTCGTGCGTTCGCAATCGATCCGCGCACCTGTGGCAGATGTAAAATCAGCACAAGCAGCGCGACAGCGGCATACCCCACGCTGATGCGCGCCCGTTCCGGTATCTGCTTCAACCGGGATGCAAGCCCATCCACCAGCGCCAGTGTCCACAGGTTCACGCCGAATGCCGCGAGCGTCGCCAGCAGTACCGCCGCCGTGATGAATTGGCGAAATTCTTCTTGTCCTTGCGGACCATAAAAACTTACGCCGATCATCCACAGCAGCGCCCCGCCGCCGATCCCGCCAGCAGCGAGCAGCGACACGCGCCGCCGTATATTCGGGACGAACAGCAGCAGTAATCCACTAAACCCGATGAGCCAAAATACATTGGACGCAATGCGTGTGACCATGCGTAGGTTGGCGGCGATGGTTTGCGGTGTGGGAATGCTGAAGCGCGTGCCAGATGCAGACCAATACGGTGATTGATCCGCTTCGAGCGCGGGGAACAGCACAATCAGCCAGAAGAAGAACAACCCCAGCTTGAACAGGTTTGCCGCCCACGCGCGCACCCATACGCGACGATCCGTGCCTTGCCCGAACCACTGTGTCAGCGGGATCGCCACCACCAATGGGAGCAAAAGAACGGCTTGATATTTAAACACTATCGCCAACATGATCGCGTACACGCCCATGTCGATCATGCTTTTGCGGCGTTCGCGCGTGCCAATGAGCGTGAGCGAGAGCGCGAGTAGGCTGAAGAAGGTCACGAAGCTGTCAGCGGTGGCGTACCGGCTGTATTCGACTGCCAGCGGACTGCCCCCCCATATGAACGCGGCGATCAATCCTGCGAATGGGCTGCCCAAGCGCCGTAACGTGATCGCCACGACGATGAGCGCCGCCACACTGAACGTGATCGAAAGTAAACGGATGATCCAAAGCACAGTCGAAGGTGGATCGGCAGGGTTGTGGAATGCGCGCAGCAGCACCATGTTCACAGCGATAATCCCCGGCGGATACCCGTGCATCCCCAGCGGCATCGGTGAACCAAAATCGATCACCATGCGCCCGGCAAGGTTATACACCGCTTCATCTGGATGATCGACATAAGGCAGACTAAAGTTATAGCCAACATAGCGCACGACTGCCGCGCCCAGTAAGATACCCGCAAGCGCAGTCCACCAGCTCCACCGACGCAAACCGCGATTTATCATCAATATCACACCTTCAAGTGATCATTCACAGCGCACAACCATACCATCCCCAAACCCGCATAAGCAAGCTAATCCGCGAAACGGTATACTCAGGCGCGCTCTTCGACACAAACAATTTTACGAGTACATCCCCTATGACCGTCTACAACTTTGACATCCCTATTGAACGGCGCACGACGCACAGCACAAAATGGAATTGGTTCGCAGAAGATGTGCTGCCGATGTGGGTCGCGGATATGGATTTTGTCTCGCCTGAACCTGTCATCCGGGCACTGCGCCAGCGTGCCGATCACGGCGTGTACGGCTACCAGTTCGATTCGCCGCCGCTGCGCGCGCTCATTGTGGATCGGCTGGCACAGCGCCACGCCATGCACATCGATCCGTCGCACATCATTTTTCTGCCCGGATTAGTCGTCGCGCTCAACTTGATCTGCCGCGCGTTTGGCGATATGGGCGCGGGCGTGATCGCCGCGCCGCCGATTTATCCCCCATTTTTGAGCGCACCGGGAAACGGTGGGCGCGTACTGCAATCCGCGCCGATGATCGAATGGCGAGAAGGTTCGGTGATTCGCTGTCAATTCGACTTTGACGCGCTCGAAGCGGCGATCACGCCGCAGAGCAAAATCTTTCTGCTGTGCAATCCCCATAACCCGACTGGGCGCGTGTTCACCCGCGCGGAATTGGAACAGATTGGCGCATTCGCCCTCAAACATGATCTGCTCATCGTGAGCGATGAAATTCACTGCGATTTGGTATTCGCGCCCAACCAGCACATCAGCATCGCGTCGATTTCGCCGGAGATCGCTAACCGCACCATCACGCTGATCGCGCCAAGCAAGACGTTCAATGTCGCGGGATTGTCGTGTGGGATGGCAGTCATCCCCAATGACGATCTACGCGCGAAGCTGATGGGCATGGTATGGGCGAACGGCGCGTTCGTCAATTTGATGGGCTTCACGGCAGCCGAAGCCGCCTACCGTGACGGGCAGGAATGGCTCGATCACGTGCTGGCGTATCTCGCGGACAATCGTGACTATGTGAGCGCCTATGTCCGTGACAATATGCCCGATGCCGCCGTCACGCACAACGAAGGCACATATCTCGCGTGGATCGATTTCAGCCGCTATGATCTGCCGGTTTCGCCGCAGCAGTTCTTTTTGGAACACGCAAAAGTTGGGCTGAACGACGGCGCGACCTTCGGCACAGGCGGCGAAGGTCATGTGCGCTTGAACTTCGCCTGTCCCCGATCTTTGCTGGAAGTCGGATTGGATCGCATGTGTCGCTCACTCAAATCGCGCTGAATGGATATACTTAGACAAAAATGCGTCATTGCTAGAGTATCCACATCGACGGAGTAATCTCATGGAATTTGCGATCACATTTAAGGGCGATATCGATCCCCGCCGCACAGTCAACCTGTGTAAGCTGGCGGAGCAGGCGGGATTCACCTACGCATGGTTTTTTGATTCGCATGTGCTGTGGCGCGAATGTTACGTCACCATGGCGATGTGCATGGAACATACGACGAACATGCGCTTTGGTCCGTGCGTGACCAACCCCGCTGTCCGCGATTGGTCAGTCGCGGCGAGTTTGTTCGCTACACTCGCCCAACAAAGCGGCGGGCGTTTCGATTTAGGAATTGGGCGCGGCGACAGTTCCCGGCGAATGCTTGGTAAAAAGCCGGAAACCGTCGAGCGCATGGTCGAATTTGCCGAGAGCGTCAAGAAGATGGTGCGCGGCGAAAGCGTGCAGTACAGCGCCGATTACGCGCCTGTGCAAATCCCATGGGCGAACGGCTATGAACTCCCCGTGTGGTATGCGGCGTATGGTCCCAAGGCGCTGGCGGCGGCGGGCGAACACGGCGACGGCTTGATCATTCAGCTTGCCGATCCGTGGCTGGTGAACTGGTTTACCAGCCAAGCGAAAGCGGCAGGCGAAGCCGCTGGACGCGATATGTCCAAGTTCAAAGTGATGAGCGCCGCGCCCGTGTGGGTGGGTGATATGCAGAAAGCCCGCGAACAAACGCGCTGGTTCCCGGCGATGGTTGGCAACCATGTCGCGGATTTGGTCGAACGTTACGGGCGCGATGGCGGCGGTGGTATCCCGCAGCGCCTCACCGACTACATTGAAGGGCGCAAGGGTTACGACTATCGCCACCATGCCGACAAAGACGCGGACCACCTTGGCTTCATCAAAGACGACATCATCGACAGCTTCGGCATTTTGGGCGATGTGGACGCGCATATCGCCAAGCTGCGCGAACTTCAGTCGATTGGCGTGACGCAGTACAACATCTACCTGATGGTGGGTGACGAGGAGCGCATGGTCGAGGAATACGGCAAGAATATCCTGCCGAAGTTTGCGAAGGTGGGGGCGTAAAGATATTAGCCTTCACCCCCGCCCCCTCCCCGTGTTCCCACGTTGCCGTGCAAGATACACGGGGATGAGTCTACCTCTTTCCCCTTAACTGTCGGGGTCTAAAGAGCTGAGACAGGGTAAAAGTGGGGTGAGGGCAACTTTTACAATTCCCACTCGCGCAGAACTTGCGTCACCCAATCTTGGATGCGCTTGGCGGTGCTGTCCGCCTGCCCTTCTTGATCGATACCCAAGCCCAAGAAATGATCTTCGACTTGTGCCTTGCTTTCTTCAAACTGGTACGCCCCGCCAATGCGCCACAAACCGTACACTTCTGCGCCGCGCTCCATAACCGCATCGCCCAACGTGCCAACCCCATCCAGAAAGTTGAACCCGTACCCGTTTTGGTCGCCCAAGCCGAAGATGGCGACACGCTTGCCGTTGAAATCCATCTTGCGAAGTTTGGGCATAAATGCATCCCAGTCGTCCTGAAGCTGACCCGTGTTCCATGTCGGGATGCCGAAAATCAGGTAGTCGAAGCTCAACAATTGTTCCGGCGTGGACGCGCCAATATTGAACACCTCAACCAAACCGGGGCGGCGCTTGTCAAACTCGTCTTTCATCTGGTAGCTCACCGCTTCGGTGTTGCCTGTATTGCTGCCATAAAACAGCCCGATTTTTGCCATATCCACCTGCTCCTACTACACACTGTTTCCGTTATGGATGTTGATCGACGTTATATCACTCATTTTGACTCGATCCGCTGGTGTGCGGCAAGGGTTGAAGCACACGCACGCTCAAGATCGCTAACGCACTCATCATCAGCCCCCCGACCAAATAGGGGAAGGTTGCCCCCGCCTGTTGAAAGAGATATGCCCCCAACAGCGGCGCAGCCGCGTTCGCGCCGCTGACAAGCGCCGAACTGATCCCCAACATGCGCCCATATTCGGCGGGTGGGGCGCGCCGCGTGAGCAAACTGTTTAGCGCGGGGCGGATCAAGCCCGATCCAATCGCGATGGGGACGATCACGATTACCGTCCACACGATCCCGCCCAATCCGCGCGTTTCATCCGGCGGCAGATCAATAGGAATATCGCCCAAGACCGCTTCGGCGCTGGAGATGTTCTGATCGACCAGTTTGCGCTCGACAATCTGGCGAATGTACAGCGGGTGCGGCGTGCGCGGCGTAAACGAGAGCAAAATCAGCCCCACGCCGATCAACGCCATTGCCATGACCGCGAGATTGCGTTCGCCATAGCGCCGACTCCATTTGCCGATCAAGCGAAGCTGCACAAACACCAGCGTCACGCCCACCACGATGAAGATCAGCGAATTGCCCTGACCCATCAAGCCCAACTGACTCAACGTAAACAAGCCAAGCAGCGTTTCAAACCCGAAAAAGACCACCTGCTGCGCGACCAATAGGACGCTGATGACGATCAACTGCCCGCGCAGCGGCGTGCGCGGCTGATTCGCTTTTGCCGCCAGCCGCGCCGCGCGCATTTCCGGCGGGTTGGTCTCGCGGAACATGAACAGCGTGATCACGATGGACACGAACGAATAGCCCGCCGCGATATACGCCGGAATCGCCAGATCATCCGTAAATTCCAGCGCCACCAGCGAAATCAGCGGACCGAAGATGAACCCCAAGCCGAATGCCGCGCCCGTCAAGCCGAGTCCCTGCGCGCGCGTTTTGTCGTCGGTCACGTCGCTGATCGCCGCTTGCGCCGTCGCAAGATTCGCGCCGAATAAGCCATCCAGCACGCGCGAGAAGATCACCATCGGCAGCGTCGTCGCCGCGCCCAGCAGAATAAACCCGATGCATGTCGTAATTTGGCTGATGAGCAAAAGCGGCTTGCGCCCAAACCGATCCGACAGCGCGCCCATAAATGGCACGCCGATCAACTGTGCCAGCGGGAACGCTGCCATCACCACGCCAATTTCAAACGGCGTGGCGCTAAAGCGCGCGGCGTACAGGTGCAGCAGCGGCAGAATCAGCGACAAGCCAAGCACATCCACCAGCGTCAGCAAAAAGATCGGCGCGGCGCGTTCAAATGTTAGTGATGGGCGGGTTGAGTCGGGGGCGGCGAACGAGTCCACAAGTCATTTCCTGTGATGAACTTCACAAAGTCGCCGTAATGGTATCAGCAAAGGGGATGGGGGGCAATTCAGAAGTAGATAAGTAGGGACGCGAACGAAACTTGTTTCGTCCTGCGCGTCCGCAGTTGTTTGCTCGACTCCGCTTTGTCACAAACACACCACTTGTAGGGGCGGCTCGTGAGCTGCCCGCCCAAAACAACCTTCAAAACGCCAAATATTTGACTCACATTCACTTTCAGACACTTTACAGCCAGCTTCAGCCTCCTTCGGTGCGCGCAGAGTTACCACCTCCACTTTCTGCGCCATTCCTCAATCGCCGCCAACGCTTCCGAATGCCGATTTGATCAAACCTACCAGTTTAAAGCTATAATTAAATCTCATTACTAGAAATTCAATGGAGGTCATATGCCACGTAAAGTGCTGGTTGGTTCCGCGATCCTTTTGCTCCTCATGATCTTTGTAGCTTTACCTGTTTTTGCTGCGGCACTCCTCAATTTTGAAGATGCCACGCTTGGTGCCTCAGTGAACACCCTTAGCTATCCCGGTGTCACGTTTAGTAGCGCAGATTGGCTTGTGAATGACGGCTCCCCACTGGGGACAGTGCACTTGCTGGGTCCGGGTGACGGATGCCCTGGCGGTGATACCTTGACCGTCACGTTTGCGACCAGTCAGTCCAGCGTGAGTTTTATCTGGGCATCATACGATGATGGCTTAACGGTGGATGTTTATAGCGGCGGAAATCTGGTCAGCAATGAGTTCTTTTCGGGACCGTTTGGCTCTACCGCGACTATCACGGGCGACTTTGATCAACTCGTAATCGGTGATGGTACGGGGACGGGCTGTGCGGCAATCGACGATTTGAGCTACAGCGGCGCTGCTCAATGCCGCTATCCGCTTCCGGCAAGCGCGGTGGTCTACAATGTTCCTGCGGGTGCGCTGGCGTTCTTCGCGCCAAATGCCGACAGCTATACCGGATTTAACCTGCCACCCGGCACATGGTATATCTCCGAATTTGGCGAGAGCTATGCCAAAGTCTGGATTGCCTGCGATGCCGACCCGGTTTACATCCCCATCGAAAATGTCATCCGCTAGGGAGTAGCGCAGCACCCGCAACACATCTCAAAGTTTATGAGCGAGCGACCCACAAGGTGGGTCGCTTTTTGCTTCTTATTACGCACCTACTCACCCGCAATCCAAAAACCGTTTTCTAACCTAATCCAAGCACCCAAAGTTTTGTCAAAACGGTCACATGGGGACACATCCTCCCGTAAGTGATTTTGCCCTGTGTCATATCTTTTCTAACCCTCACGGGAGAACGCTCGAAGATGTGTCACAAAAACATGCACATTTTGGTGCATCGCGGATCACCCCATCCCTGCCCGACCCATGCCGAACAGGGAGGAAACCATTTTTTCTCCCCTCCCTGAATTCGGGGAGGGGACGGGGGTGGGGTCAGGGGGTGAGGTTCTAGAAGTAGCTGCTGATGATCTCCAGCACGCCGAGAATGCTCTGCGGATCGCCCGATTGCACGCGGGTATTGCTCGCTCGTGCCATCGAATTGAGTGCGTTCACATCCGCGTTGCTCCCATACGCCACCGGGATCAGGATCACGGGATTCAGATCGTTGCGGCTGGCTTCAATCGCCCGGATCGCGTCGTTCAGCGAGATGCCTTTATCGCCCGTATCCTCACCGTCGCTCAACAGCACGACAGCGCGGATGCGGTTCTCGTCGCTGTTCTCGGTGATGTATTCGATGGTGTCGCGCACAGCGGCGTATAGTTCCGTTCCGCCTTCAGCTCTCAGTGACCGAATATTCGAGCGCAGCGTTTGCTCCACCGACTCGAAGTTGTCCAACTGCACGCGGAAGGCAATATCGTCGCTGAAGATCGCCAGCCCAACGCGGTTGGTCGGCTCCATGTTATCCAAGAACGCTTGCGCCGCTTCAATCGCTTGGTCAATCTTGTCCTCATCTTGCATCGAGCCGGACACGTCGATCAGCAGCATAATGTCCGCTTGCTTCTTGACGAACGCCCAACTCTGCTGAATCGCGGCAATCACATCCGGCGCTGGCACATCAAGAATCGCGCGCGGCTGTGTGGGGTCAACTCCGTTTTCTTCCACAAACGGATAGTCGAGCGCCACATCCGGGTTCGCCGGACGGAATCCATAGCTCATGATCGTGCGCTGGACTTCCGGCGTAAGCACGTAATCGACAAACACGCTGGCGGCGGCGCGCTGTTCGGGAGTCGTCCAATCCGCGTTGACAATCCCCATCGGGTGTTCGTGCCAGAACGTGCCTTCTTTGGGATACAGCGCCACCAACCGTTCTGGTGGTTGACCTTCGCGCGTTTGACCGAGATTGATGTAGATCAGGTCATTTTCTTCCAGCGCTACAAAGTCGAGATAGTCCGGCCCCTGCGCGATGTATTCGCGGAATTCCGTTGTCCGCGTCGAATAGTGGCGGATCAGTGCCTCAAGCTCACGCACGCCCTGTTGAATGTTCTCGTCGCGTACCTGTTCGAGTTCCAGCCGCCGTCCAGTGAATCCATTGGCGCGCGCGCTGGCATAAAATTCTGAAATCAGTGTGGAAAGCGCCGTCGAACTCACCAGCGGGTCAGTGTGACCGTAGAACACGGTGCGGCGACCATTCGCGATGCCGTAATCTTGCCAACCGTTCGGGCTGTTCAGCACGCCGAGCAGTTCTTCCCACCCAATATCCTCATAGCCGACTGTCTCGCGGATCGCGTTCAAGCGGCTCTCCCAGATCGCCATGACAACAGGCGCAAGCGCCGTGCCGCGCACATTCGACATATCGAAGATTTGCCGACCACTTTGATAGTTCGCCAGCGCCAGCCAGTGACTCACCGATGGCGAGTAAATCGTCGGGCGCTCGACATTCTGATTGTTGGGCGCGATGATCGCGTTGACGATCCCCTGCATGACCGTGCCCGATGAGGCGTTGCGCCCGGTGATGCAGATGCGCGCTTCGCCCGATGCGAGATTTTGCCCCGTCACCGGATTCCGCCCCTGTGCATACGCGCGGTTGAAATCCCCCATCACTTGCGGGAGATACTGCTCGCTTTCCGGCGCGTACACGATGCTGATCTGCACGGCGTTTGGCGCGCACGCGCTCGCTTGCGGCGTGGGTTGTGTGCCGCTGTCTCCCCCGCACGCGGTGAGGATCAGCAGCAAGATCGCGCTGAGAATGAGCGACAGAAAATTCTTCGGCTGTTGAGGAAAGGCTTTCATACACTTCCTTTTGTGTCAATCAATCCAAATACACGGTAGGGAGGGGTCTTGACCCCTCTGTTCTTTTTTCTAACGATAGGTCTTGATCCCTTCGTTCTAGTTTCCTATCGGATATACGCATTCGCCCACGACAGCAGGCGCTGCAAATCGCTGCGCGACGGCGCTTGAATTGGCGTAGTCATATCAGGGAGAAGCTGTGCCCCGTAATTCGCGCCCGTGACGAACAGCGCCGCATCTTCCGCCGGAAGCGTTTCCGCCCGCGCCCCTTGCGGCGGACGCAGCCCGAAATCTGCCAAGCGGGCTTGCTGCGCGGGCGCAAGCAGCCAATTCGCCAGCGCGCCGACAGCGGTTTGCGTGTCAGCCGCGCTGATCGGCGGTGGGGTGGCGGGCGTGGTCGGTTCGGCCCACACCGCAAGCGGGAAATCGAACACGAACGGGAACGCCGGATAGCTTAATACCACCGGATCATCGCTGTTGATCAAACGCCCGCGCAGATTTTTCAGCCATTCGCTTTCGGGGACTAACGCCAATTCCCCCACCGTTTCCCCGCGCGCGGCAATCGTTTCGGCGGGCGATGCGCCAAGCGTGTTGAAGTTCGGCACGCTCTCTAACACAGGCTGCATCCATGTGCGGTAATCGGGCGATGCCAGATCAGACGACGTGAGATCGGCTGTCGAGCGATACGCTGCCGCGCCGCTTAACAGCACGGCAAACCCGCTCATCGTCTGGTTGGGGCGGTTGAATGCCAGCGTGAAATTGCCCGAAAATCCCGCGTTAGGATTGATCACCCCCCAACTGCCCTGTGCCGCCGCGCCTGCGATGCGATCCCAATCGAAGGCGACACCGCCATCGGTTAGCGCATCAACCCGGCTTCTAAAGCCGCCCCACACCAGCAGCGTGCGTCCAAGCGACGGCACAACAAACTCGAACGGCATCCGTTCACGCGCGTAGTTGACCGACGTAGACCACGCCGGAATCCACGCGGCGGGATGGCTGCCGCTTGTCCATTCGCGCCGCGCTGTTCCGTCATCCAGCCACACAGACGTATCTTCAACGGGTTCAACGACAAAGCGAATGCGATGTGTGTTGACAATCGGATTGGTGGCGTTGTAAGCGTCAATCGCTGCTTGCGCCCAGTCTTCGATCAAGGGGCTGACGGCGATGCGGAGCGTGGTTGGCGGCTGCGATTGTAAGAACTGGCTCGTCCCGATGATGATGGCGACTACGAGAATAAACAGGAGAAGGACAATCGTTCCGCGTCTCATAAATGATTTTCCGTACACCTGATACAGGCTGACTGAAGGCGTTGATATATGCTTTTGCTAGTGTAGCACTTCAGCACGTTTTTGCATCTTCCCAGCGATTGGGGGGATGACCTGCTGCGTACCCGCATTCGCAGACTATGATACACTTATGATTGTGAAGCATTTGAGTGCTGCGAGATAACTGCCCATGCATGCCGATTACGTACTCGACTACGACGTGATTTCGACCTCGCGTGACCACCGTTTATTTGTGTTGGCGCGTATCCAAGGCGGTACACCGTCCGAGGGTCGCCACCGCCCACCGCTCAATTTAAGCGTCGTGCTAGATCGCAGCGGATCGATGGCGGGCGACAAGCTCGATTTCGTCAAGAAGGCGGCGCAGTTTCTCGTCCAGCACCTTTCCACCAGCGATATTTTCAGCCTCGTCACCTACGATACCAATGTGACCGTCGATCTGCCGCCCGCCGCTGTCGTCTACAAAGACCAGATCACGCAGGTGATCCAGCGCATCCGTTCCGGCAGTTCGACCAACCTCAGCGGCGGCTGGTTACAGGGATGCAGCCTTGTCGATTCCAACAAGCACGATACGCAGATCAACCGTGTGCTGCTGCTCACCGACGGACTCGCCAATGTCGGCGTAACCGAACCGGAGCGGCTCGCGTCGATGGCGCGCAGCAAACGCGATGACGGCGTGACCACGACCACGATGGGTGTGGGCATGGGCTTCAATGAAGACCTGCTCCGCGCGATGGCAAGCGAAGGCGGCGGCGCGTTCTACTTTATCGACAACCCCGACCAAGCCGCGCACATCTTCCGCGAAGAACTGCGCGATCTGCTCAACGTCGTCGGGCAAAACTTGACCATCACGCTCGTTCCGTCGGCGCAAGTCCGCATGGTCGGGCAGTTCAACACGTACCCGATGGACGAATACCGCGACGGATCGATTGCCTTCCGCATGGGCGATTTGTTTAGCGAAGAAGTCAAAATGCTGCTGCTCGAACTTCACATTCCCGCGCTGTCGATGCTCGGTGAAGTCGAAGTCGCGCGCCTGCGCTTTGAATACGATGAACTGGGGCAGCATAACGCCATTCGCCGCAGCACCGAAGTGCCGATCATCGTCAACACCGTCAGCGACAGCGAATACACCAGTCAGGTCAAACCCAACCGTGAGGTTGTGCGAACGCTGCTCCAGCTTCGCGCTGCCCGCGCCCGCGAAGAAGCCGTCAAATATGCTGACCGCCGCGAGTTTGAGAAGGCGAGCAGCATTCTCAACACCGCCGCCGATGCCATCGCCAACAGTGACTTTGCCGACGATCCCGATCTCGCGCAGCAGCACAACATGCTCCGCGAAGAAGCCGTCGATATGGAACTCGGCTCGGAACGCTACGATCAATATTCGCGGAAATCCGTCACCACCAAAGCCGAATACTTCGGCGCGACCCGTCCCATGCGCGCCAGCGAAGCTGCCAATTTGCATCAGCGAGTCAAGTCATCGCGTGCCGCGCCGGAACGCGCAGGCGCGACCCCGACGATCCTCAAGTACAAACGCGAAATAGTCCCACTCAACAAAGACGTGATCACGATTGGGCGCGGCAGTAATAATGACGTGATCGTCGATGACGTGACGGTGAGCGAACATCACTGTCGCATTGTGCGCGAAGGCGATGACCTCTATCTTGAAGACTTGAACAGCAAAAACGGGACCTACGCCAATAACGGACGTGTCGCGGGGCGTTTCCGTCTCAGCGCGGGCGACGTGATGACCGTCGGCACATGGTTCTTCATGTTTGACGTGTAGAAAGCGTAGCAAATCACTATACTATCAAACAGAGTCGCCACATCGCTGATGGATGTATGTGTTGCATGGATACGAAAAAAACACAAACGCCCTCACCGGTACAGCAAAAAGTTCCACCAACCGTCGAAGAAAAACAAACTCTAGTCGAAGCGCATGATCCACGCGGCGTATGCATAGGCGTGCAGCAAGCGGCATCCTCCCCCCAAGCAATCCGTTTCGCGCGCGCGTGCAGCGCATGGAGACCGAACAGCGCATCCAAACCATCCTCGGCTTGCAGCGGCAGATCGGCAACAGCGCCACGCTTGCGCTCCTCCGGCGCGGCGATGTGACCCGTCTCAACGGGAGCAGTCGTATCACTGTGCAGCGCAAATCCCGTCATCCTCATTTCAGCGGCGGTTTAGCCACAAAAGGCAAAGACAACGACTTTGCTGTCGTGTTTTTCCGTCAAGCGCACGGCGAAAACGCTGCCGCGATGTCAATTGACGAATTTCTCCGCTTCATTCAGCGGCTCATCACCGGAACGCTCATGCGCTCACAAACTGCTCCGCTGATGAAATTCACCACCGAAGTCCAAGGCGATTCCTATGGGAGCTTTAGGTACAGTGAGTGGTGTATGAATATCAACCCCGAAATCGCGTTTGGCAGCGCCAAAACCGTCAGCGAAATCACCGAAGCAAACCTGAAAGAACTTGCCGACACCGTCTATCACGAAACTCGCCACGCTGAGCAGATCTTTCGCGTGCTGCGGGCGCGGGTGGGCGCAATGCTCCCCGATCCTGAAAATGTCACCAAAGAACAGCGTTGGGCAGTTGCCGACAAACTGCGTCGGGAAATCGCAGTACCGTTTCTTGTCGCCTTGCAAGCAGCAGAACATCCGCTGTCGCCCGATACTAAAGCAGGAAAGCGCCTTCTCTCAGGTGCAATGGCGTGGGAAAAAAGTATCTATGGCAGCGATGCCCAATACCGTAACTTTGTACTCGGCAAGTCAAAAGAAAACGCCCAAAAGATGTATAAGTATTCGTCCAAGCTCTACTACAGCGTGCCGGACGATTACAACGTGCATTTGCCCATGCACAACATGCCCCTGCCCCAAAAAGCCGCAGACTATGACACCGCGCTCGATTGGATCAACAGCCTCTACCGCAGGTTTGAAAGTCGACATCTCCCCGAAGCCGAGCGCGTATTAGAATCCCTTCGCAAGCGTGGCAAAAGCAGCGGCATGGAACAAATCATGCGTCGTCATATCCAAACGATTCTCTCCGCCATGCGCGCGATTTTGAAAACGGAAGGTAAACTGTATACAAAAGAGCAGATCGAAGCGTTGTATTACCAAGCTGAAGCCGCTGTTCTGGCATTCGACCAAGCCTACCGCGATCTCCCCGAAGAAGCTGATGCTTGGCGAATAGGTGGGAAAGCAGGCAGCAAATACGAGAAACAAGCGCGAAAACACGGGTTGGATACCAGTTCACCTGAAGATGATTAACTGCCTACACAGTTCCAAAGATAGCACATGGCAAAATTCTACGACCACATCACCGATGAAATTCGTGAGTTCATCGGCAAGCAGCATCTATTTTTCGTCGCCACCGCGCCCTTGAGCGCCGAAGGTCACGTCAATCTCTCGCCCAATCGAGTCGCGTATCTCGACATGACCGGCAGCGGCAACGAAACGTCCGCGCACATCACCGAAAACGGGCGCATCACGTTCATGTTTCGCAGTCAACTGCGTCCAGTTCAATGCTTGGAAAATAACCACTGAGAACAAGTTTCGCTTCACCTTCGCCCCTTCTCATTAAGGCTGTGACGTTGAGTATTTCAATGACTTTGCGTTTGTCCTCAAAGGAAAAATTCTCAATATTCTCCTGTATGCGTTCGCAAAATTCCTGAATTCCATCAATATCAACTCTGGTATTGTAGGCGCTGGCTTGGGTGAAGCGAAACCCGGTCGCATCGACAGCGACCACGTCCTCCTTCGCCTCAAGGCGGTTGAGCACTCGCAATCTCATCATAGTTGGTTTTATCAACGGGGTCGCAAAGTTACGACAGCCATTTTAAGGTTACGCGTTCAAATCTAACCGATAGATGACTTCGCCTTGCTGCATTTCACCCGTATCGACAAACCCAAGCGAACCATACAGATGGCGCGCGACGGTGTTATGCGGCTTAAAACCGATATACAGTTTGTCCGCGCCCAATTCCCGGACGCACTCAATCGCCTGTTGGAGCGCCGCCCGCCCAATGCCTTTGCCCTGATGCGTTCCTGCTGTCATCAACCGCACGACCCACCAGTGTTTTTCCGCTTCAGCCGGATCAAATGCCCACAGCACCAACCCGACAGGTTCATCATCCGCATAAATGCCGCGCACTTCCGCGATCATGTCGGGATGGTCTTCGCCAAAGCGATAATGTGCGTCCAAAATCGAGATGCCATTATCCGTGACCATCAGCTTTTGCTCATCGGTGAGCGTGTTCGTTAGCAGCGCAATTTCGCGGTAGTTCGTTTTATCAATCTTGCGAAGCGTGACAGCCGCCATATTTATGTCGCTTTCAAATCCAAGCGATACACCACTTCCCCGTCATCGACTTCGCCCGTATCGACAAACCCAAGCGATTCGTACAGCTTGCGGGCGACATCGTTTCCCGGCACAAAACTGATGTACAGCGCCTCCGCGCCGCGTGAACGCACATCGTCGATTATGTACTGCATGGCGGCGCGTCCGTAACCTTTCCCCTGATGGGCGGCAGCGGTCATCAAGCGCACGACCCACCACTGCACGCCCGTTTGATCGGTCACAGCGGGAAAGCCTTCAGGGAAACTGCCCCACAGCACCAGCCCGACAGGCTCATCATCCGCATAGATGCCGCGCACGGTCAGCTTCACGCGATCATCCCCAAAGCCGTAGTGCGCGTCCATCATCGACATGGCGTTGTGCGCGACCCACGTTTGCTGTTCCGGCGACAGCGTGTGCGATAACCGCCCGATTACGCGGTAATTCGTCTTGTCTATCTCGCGCAGCGTGATGTTCGGCATCAATTACGCTCTCACCTTGGGCAGCACCGCGTCCAACACATCCGATACAACTTGATCGGCGCTGACACCTTCTGCCAACCCTTCAAAGTTGAGCAATATCCGATGCCGCAGTGCTGACGCTGCAACCGCACGCAAATCTTTGTACGACACCTGCTTATCGCCATCCAACAGGGCATTGATCTTCGCGCCCAGAATGATCGACTGTGCCCCGCGCGGGCTTGCGCCGTAGCGGACGAACTGCTTGACAATCGGCGGCGCGTTGTCCGTGTCCGGGTGCGTGGCGATGACCAAGCGCGCAGCCGTGTTGGTCACTTCGGTGCTGATAGGCGTATCGAGCGCGTACCTGCCCATGCTGATCACCTGCCGCCCGTCCACGACTTTGTTCGCCTGTGGATTTTCCGCGCCCGTCGTGCGCTCAAGGATGCTGACAAGTTCATCTAGGGCGGGAAATGTCACGTTGACCTTGAACATGAAGCGGTCAAGCTGCGCTTCCGGCAGTGGATACGTGCCTTCCATTTCCAGCGGATTTTGGGTCGCCAGCACGAAAAACGGCGGTTCGAGCTTGTACGTCCGGTTGGCGACGGTGACAGTCTTTTCCTGCATCGCTTCCAACAGCGCCGACTGCGTTTTCGGCGTGGCGCGGTTGATCTCGTCCGCGAGGATGAGGTTGGCGAACACGGGTCCCGGTTGGAAGCGTTTCACCTTGCGCCCATTTTCATCTTCTTCGAGGATGTCTGTGCCGGTGATGTCGGCGGGCATCAGGTCAGGCGTGAACTGGATGCGCGCAAACTTGAGATCGAGCGCGTCCGCCATTGTGCGGATCAACATCGTCTTGCCGAGTCCCGGCACGCCTTCTAGGAGCGCGTGCCGCCCCGCGAGGATGCAAATGAGCGTGCTGCGGACAACTTCATCTTGCCCGACGATCACGCGCTTGACTTCGCGCTCGATATCCTGTGCCAGTTCGCTGAACTGCGCGAGAGTGAGGGTGGTGTTTCCGTTCGCTGGTTGAGTCATAACGCCCCGTGTCCGGTCTATTGCAAATGTATTTGTGTATAGACTACACACAAAGGCTCAATTTCGCTCATTTCTTTATATAGGGAATTAGACACAAACGGGGCGTAGGGGTGCATCGTGATGCGCCCGCCGTCTTGGGTGGTTCACGAACGAAACGAAGTTTCGCACGCCCCTACGAATGTGGTTCTCTTGGACTCGGGAGAAAAGCAAAACTTATCTACACGTATTCGATTCCGTCGTCGCGCTTGGGTTTGCGCCCCTCACGCGGATCGACCAATTCGCCATCATCGCCCACATAATACGTCGGGCTGTTCTTCGGCTTTTCACCGTCATCGAAATCGCCGTCGTCGCTGTGCTTGCGCTTCTCATACCCGCCGTGCGATCCATGCCAGCCGCCGCGATTCCATTCTCCCCGACTCATGCGCTGCATCTTCGGCATCACAAACCAGAAGAAGAACGGGATGATCAGCCATACCCACCAGCCGCCGCGAAATGCCCCGCTGATCGCCAAAAAGCCAACAAAGATTGCGCCCCAAATCCACCAGCTTTTGAACTGCATCCCGTGTCCGTGCCAGTGATGATGCCGCGCGTGATGCTCACGATTCCATTCCTGTTTAGCGTGCTGCCATTCGTGACGAAATTCGTGTTTCGCATTCTGCCATTCGCGCTTCATCTCGCGCCACGCTGCTTTATCGCGCCACGCTGCTTTATCGCGCCACGCTGCTTTATCGCGCCACGCTTCATGATCCCACCCGTGATTGTCCTTGTTCATGAGTTCGACTCCCAACCCCGTATTCCCGATAACGTCTTATACGCGCCCGTGTCCACTGTGTTGCGCGAACTCATCGAATGTTTAGGGTGATGCCACGTATCCTAACCGGATGGATAGGTCGCTATAATCAAATGATGAACGCCATATAGTCGCCATTGGATGTAACATCCATAGGATAAAAAAGAGAGCGCAGAAAAGATTCTTGATCCTCTTTGCGCTCTCTTTTTGTGCGGCGATTCTTATGTCTAGTAGCGCCCGTTGCTGCTGCTGCCCGCGCCGAATCCCGGCAGCGAGTTGAGGTAATCCTCGTTCGATTCGCTGCGGCGGAAGTCGTTGATCAACTGCTCTGTCGCACCGATGGGACCCAGTTCGGGGTCTTCCGCGAGATGCGCCCACATGCGGCGAAGTGTATACACACGCTGAAGCACGTCGGGACCCAAAAGCAGTTCTTCGCGGCGAGTCGAGCTTTGTTCCATATCAAAGGCGGGGAAGATACGGCGCTCTTGCAGCTTACGACTCAAGTGCAGTTCCATATTGCCCGTGCCTTTGAATTCTTCGTAGATGGCATCGTCCATTTTGCTGTTGGTGTTCACCAAGCAGGTGGCGATGATCGTCAGGCTGCCGCCTTCTTCGACGTTGCGCGCCGCGCCGAACAACCGCTTTGGCGGATGCACCGCGCTCGGATCGAGCCCGCCGGTAAGCGTGCGTCCGCTTGGGGGAACAACAAGATTGTACGCGCGCGTCAAACGGGTGATGCTGTCGAGCAGCACGACCACATCGCGCTTGACTTCGACCAGCCGCTTGGCGCGGTTGAGCGCCATTTCCGCCACACGAACGTGATGCTGTACGGGATCATCAAACGTGGACGCGATCACTTCCGCATCGACGCTGCGATCCATGTCGGTGACTTCTTCAGGACGCTCACCAATCAACGCCATCATCAAATGCACATCGGGATAGTTGTGGCTGATGGCATTGGCGATTTCCTTCAACACCGTCGTCTTACCTGCTTTGGCAGGGCTGACGATCAACCCGCGCTGACCGCGACCAATTGGCGCGACCAAGTTAAGCAGGCGCGTCGATAAAATGCGCGGGCTGGTTTCAAGGTCAAAGCGTTCCATCGGGAAAATCGGGGTCAGGTCTTCAAAGTTGGGGCGATTCTTTGCTTCTTCGGGGTTCAAACCGTTGACCGATTCGACGCGAAGCAAACCGTAGTATTTCTCACTGTCTTTGGGGGCGCGCACTTGACCGATAACCATGTCACCTGTACGCAGGTTGAAGCGTTTGATCTGCGTTTGGCTGACATAAATATCTTCCGGCCCCGGCAGATATTTTTCCGCCCGCAAGAAGCCGATTCCATCTTCGACGATTTCCAGCACGCCGCCGCGCAGTTTGTATCCCTGCCGTTCGGCATTTTCGCGCAGCAGCGAAAGGATCAAGTCCTGCTTTTTCAAGCGGCTGAATCCGTTCACGTTCATGTCACGCGCAAGCTGACGGAGGTCTTCGAGATTTTGTTTTTCGAGTTGGGCTATGTCCATTGGGGTTGTCTTTGATTCAATTAGGTCTGAAGGGCAAAAAGGGTTGGCGAATATGACGATTCGCACGGGGTAAATTGGTAGACGATAAACAAATGATCACTGAATTGAACGGGATCGGCGCAGTGTGCGGCGCATCGTGCATTTGGCAAGCTGGCAAGTGATTTCCCTGCAAAGCCATAAGTTAGGTTGTCACGAAAAAATCGCGGTGGTTTGCCGAACGCAGAAGCGGAGAGGTTTTCGAACAACCTCAGGTTGCAAGGCAACCTTCACGCACTGTTATCTAGTGTGCAAACCCGTGCAGGTGCGTTTTTGAGCGTACTTGGGAAGACTGACCGCGCTGTGATGCGCTGAATAACACTATAGCACAGAATTTTTCAGAGATCAAATGCCTGTTTTCCGCTGGCAAAAAGGATCCCTTTCCCTATTGGCGAATGCCCACTAATGCGGCTTGCGTTTCCCTGTGTGCTGGCTTCATACTGATGCAATATCACCCACCAGCACACAGGAGTATCCCATCATGGCGCAAATCGACGCGCGCGCAGACCGCCGCCAATCCCCCACCCCCGGCAGATTTCAGCGTATTGGCAGCATGATCGGCGCATGGCTGGATCGGTTGCTGTCACCGTCTGTTGTCGCAGTCGGCTTTGTGATTATGTCGTTTTTCATCATTCGCACAGGTTTCGAGATGCACCGCTACTATCAATCGCTTGAAGTCGAAACGATTGCGAACGAGAGTGACGATCTGTGGCAGCAGATTTACTCAAACTTGGGCATCGAAATCTTGAGTATCGCCATCACGGTAATCGTGATCGAACGGTTGAATCGGCGTGAAGCAGAACGGGAACGGAAAGAAGATTTGATTTTTCAACTGCGTAGCCCAATTAACGGAGTTGCGGTTGAGGCAGTGCGGCGATTACAACAAAAAGAATGGGGCTTTAAAGAGGATAAAAGTCTGCAAGGTGCCAATTTGTTTGAGGCGAACCTGCAAGGCGCTAACTTGTCTGAGGCGAATCTGCGAGGCGCTAACTTGTCTGAGGCGAACCTGCAAGGCGCTGATTTAGGCATGGCGAACCTGCAAGGCGCTAATTTGTGCATGGCGAACCTACGGGATGCCAAATTGAGCCATTTCTTATCTGGGCGTGCCAAATTCGACGAAACCACCATCCTCCCCGACCGCACAAAATGGACACCCAACCGTGACCTCCGCCAATTCACCGATCCTAATGGGTGGAGGGCGGGCAGATATAAAACCAATCCCACCGCCGATTCGTAGGGATGTGCTTCTGCACGTCCGGCTTTTGCACCCTCGCGTCCCTACAAATTCACACGCGCCCCGCTTTTGCCCCTCCCTGAAAACGAAACTTGTTTCGTCGGGAGGGGCGGTTCGAACTTCGTTCGTGCGGGGTGAGGTTCTCCCACAAACCATTTTCTAACCTTACAAAGATGTGTCCACAAAAATCAAAAAACGGTCATATGTGGACACATCTTCTCTCAATTTTTATATCGCGCTATACAAACATGTGACACATCTTCCCGTAAGCGATTCCGCCCTGTGTCACATCTTTTCCAACCCCCACGCGAGACCAACTTCATCGATCCCCACCAAATGACACAAAATTGTGTCATTCCATGCACAGTCGAATGTTGCCGATTCGAGGGTGGTTTCTCCCCTCCCTGAATTCGGGACGGAACTCGTTTCGACGGGGCTGGGGGTGGGGTTCTCTTTTATCCCTTGTGCGGGTACAAAAACGCGCCGGGAAACTCGTCCTCGACCTTTTTGCGCTTACCCGTCCATGTGCCAATCTCAATGCGATACACCGATGTGCGTACCAGTTCCTCGTCAATGATCGGGCGGTAGTCGCGTCCCGGTCGCAGATGCGGGAAGTACTTGTCCATCAGCAGTTGTAAGCCATACCGCTGCTCATCCGCATCCTCGACAATTGCCGCTGTGCCAAACGCCATCACGCCGGAATACTCCACGCTAAATTCAAGCGCCTCATCAGCGGGGAGCAAGCGTCCCATCTCTGTCACGGTGAAGCACACCTTCGCGGGCGCATCCGCTTTATCAGATTCAATGTTCGCCCGTGTCCGTCCCACCCGCGCCGTGTGCATGTAGATCACGTGTTTGGTTTCGTCGTACACGAACAAGTTGCTGTTGATGAACGGCTGCCCGTTGTTTTCAGTCGCAAGGTAGCCCATCGGCGCGCGCTTAATCAAGTCGATGATCCACGCTTCATCAGTCACTTGGCGGTCAGCGCGGCGCACATGATCGACGGGGAGGGCGGCGTAATCTTTGGACGGCATAGGTATCTAATTCCCTCTTTGTGTGTTTTCAACAATAGAACATAGTCTATAGAAGTCGGGTCCGCGATATAGTGACAGACTAGACCATTCAAAATGACGTTCCGTAGGGGCTTGGCACCCCAAGCCCGCCACTATACCTTTTACAAAACCAACACAGTGTAGGAGCGGCTCGCGAGCCGCCCGCAATATCAATCACACACTGGTTTCTGTTATAATCAATGATGGTGTACACGCGGAAGGAAAGCTCACATGGCGAGTGGGACACCCAATACCGAACACGACATTCGCACCGCGACACTGGTCGATTTGCCCACGCTGCGGCGCTTGGCGGAACACGCCACAATCCTCGACTGTGAATTGGGCTGCACCCGTGAGTCGGTTGGCGTACACGACTTGTTGATGACCAGCCGGTTCTGGGGCGCGCATACGTTGATCGGGCGGGTCAACCGCCAGCAGGTGATCGGTCAGTATCGCTGCAAACCGCATGAACACCTCGCGCAGATGGTGTTTGTCGCCCCCTATCTCGAAGAAGGCGCGGACAACACCGCATGGCTGCATGTCATCGACGCGATCACGGCGGATGCAGGGCGGCGCGGCGCGACGATGTTGACCGCCGAAGTCGAAGAAACGAGCGCCTTGTTCACGACCATGCGCGCGGCGGGTTTCGCTGTGTATGCGCGTCAAGAACTCTGGCGCGGCGCGATTCCCTTCCCGGATCGGGTAACGCCTGCCAAGCTGACGCGCGAAACCAGCGACGACACGTTCGATATTCAGGTGTTGTACAGCAACATCGTCCCGCGTTTGGTGCAGCCGTTCGGTGTGCCATCGACTGACAGTGAAGGCTATGTCTATCGTGATCCCGACAGCGGGCGCGTGCGCGCTTATGTCGCGGTGAGTGAAGGCAAATACGGCGTGTATTTGATGCCTTATCTGCATCCCGATATTGGCTATCGTGATGCGGCGGCGATTCTCGCAGGCGCGGTCTTGTCCGACGCGCGCGCCGCCAGCCGCGCCGAACGCGCGCCCGTGTACGTGAGCGTGCGCCGCTATCAAGACTGGCTGGAATCGGCGCTGGAAGAAATGGGCTTTGAAGTCGTTGGGCAGCAGGCGGTGATGGTGCGTCATATCGCGGCGGGCATTCGCCATGCTTATACATCGCTGACACAGGCGTTCGAGACGAACGCGGCGCTGCATGTGCCGCATATCGCCCCGCACAGTACACCGGGAGTCAATCCTTCCGGCAAGATTCAACGGGTATCGCGTATTGGAAGATTAGGAGATTTTACATCCAGACGATGGAACGTCGTATAACAGATGATATTCACGCGCTTCGGCGCAGTTTACCCCCGCACATTAATGCGAAACTGGATGAAATTGGTCAGACGGACGACCTGCTCGAAATAGTCCTCGACTTGGGGCGCATCCCCACCGCTCGTTACACCACTGGCGAAGTCGAACTCTCACAGCACGAAGTCACCCGGGTAGAACTCGATACGATTGTCAACAGCATCGGTGCGTTCGATGCGGACAACCGCGCCGGAATCGAACGGACGCTGCACCGCATTTCCGCCATTCGCAACCGTAAACAAGAGGTTGTCGGGTTGACTGTGCGCGTGGGGCGCGCAGTCTATGGCACGATTGATATTATTAAGGACTTGATCGAAAGCGATCAAAGTATCTTGATCTTGGGATCGCCCGGTGTGGGCAAAACGACCATGCTGCGCGAAAGCGCGCGCGTGCTGGCGGACACCCGCCGCGTCGTAATCGTCGATACCAGCAACGAAATTGGCGGTGATGGCGATGTGCCGCATCCCGCAGTGGGCAAAGCTCGGCGTATGCAGGTGAGTCACCCTGAACGCCAGCACGAAGTCATGATTGAAGCCGTTGAGAACCACAACCCCGAAGTCATCGTCATTGACGAGATCGGGCGTGAACTGGAGGCGATGGCTGCGCGCACGATTGCCGAACGCGGCGTGCAGTTGATTGGCACGGCGCACGGCACGGCGCTCGACAATTTGCTGCTTAACCCAACATTGAGCGATTTGGTGGGCGGGATTCAAGCCGTCACATTGAGCGACGATGAAGCGCGGCGGCGCGGCACGCAAAAAACCGTGCTGGAGCGCAAAGCCCCGCCAACGTTCGATGTGCTGATCGAACTGCAAACGCGAGACCGGTTGATCGTGCATGAAGATGTCGCGGCATCGGTAGACTTGATTCTGCGTGACCGCAGTTTTCAGGTTGAAATTCGCTCACGTAATGAACAGGGCGAAATTATCGCTGAGCCGGCGACGATGGAAGCGCGTTCGCTCACCGAACGGCGCGGCGGCGCGCGTCAAACCGCCGATACTCCCGCGCCGCGGCGGTCACGGTCACGCCGCGCGGAAGGCGAAAACGGTGACCATGGGAGCGAACCCGCGCGCGAAACCCGCGAATCGCGCTATCGTGGGCGTGAACGCGAACACGACAGCGGGGAATGGTCACCCGCCGCCAACACATCGAATATCCCGCCGGGGAATGGCAAAGCCGTGCGTGTGTATGCCTTTGGCGTGGCGCGCAACCGCTTGCAGCAGGCGGCGCGGCGCTTGCATATCCCGATGACGATGGTCGATGATCCGTCGCAGGTGGATATGATCGTCACGCTCAAGAACTACTATCGCCGCCGCCCCAAGCTAATCGTGGATGCGGAACGGCGCGGCACGCCCATCTATGTGCTGCGCGCCAACACCGTCACGCAGATGGAGAGCTTCCTCAACGATATGTTCCACAAGGACAACGGCGAGGATGAAGACGGCTATCCCGATGGTATCCGCGAGGTGCGCGATGCGGTGTACAAGATCAAGACGGGTACGCCCTATGTCGATCTCTCGCCGCAGCCGCCAGAAACGCGCCGCCGTCAGCATGAGTTCGCCAAACAGGCGGGCTTAGACAGCGAAAGCATGGGCGTTGAGCCGGATCGCTTCGTGCGGCTCTCACGGCGGGGTGAGGGATAGACTTCGCCCCTTCAACGTAAAATGGATAGACAATGTAGGGGCACGGTGTGCCGTGCCCCTTTTTTACGCCTTCTTTTGCCCTCACCCCCTGCCCCTCTCCGTTAACGGAGAGGGGAGCAAACCCGCCGATTGGGATACAGGGTTGTGGGGGTGAGGGCTGCTTTTATGCAAGGACAATTCCCCACATGACCCAACCATCCCATCTCACCATCATCCCCATCGCCGCGCCGGTGCAGCACGCCCCCTTCAACTTGATCGACACGCTGCGCGACAGCTTGACGAACGCGGGCGAAACCCTACAAGATGGCGACATCATCGCCATTTCGAGCAAATACACCGCCATTAGCGAAGGGCGCACCATCAAGCTGGACGAAATTACCGTCAGCGAGACAGCGCGAAAAATCGCAGAGCGCCACAGCATGAATCCGGTCATCGCGCAGTTGGTCATCAACGAGGCGGATCATGTCTTTGGTGGGATTCACGGCTTTTTGCTCACCGCCAAAGACGGGATCATCTCGCCCAACGCAGGCATTGATCGCTCGAATATCCCATTAGGCAACGCCGTCCTGTTCTCGCAAGACCCCTACCGATCCGCGGCGCGTATTCGCGGCGAAATCCGTCAGCAGTTAAGCACAAATGTCGGCGTGATCCTCACCGATAGCTGGCTGATGCCGGGTCGTTTGGGGACAACGGGTGTTGCGCTGGCAGTCGCGGGGTTCTATCCGGTCAAAGATGAGCGTGGCAAGCCGGATCTGTTCGGCAATCCACTGGTGGTCACACGCCGAAGTGTTGCCGATCAATTGGTAGCGGCGGCGGAATTGGTGATGGGCGAACGCGACGAAGCCACGCCGTTTGTACTGCTCCGCAATACGCGCATCGAACTCACCGACCAACCGATTACGAAAGAAGATGTCAGCATCGCATGGGACGAGTGCATCTACGTCGAATCGCTCACGCGCGGGCTGCTGCCGGACGATTTGCAAGCGGCGGTGCAAGCCGAACATGACCGCGCGCTTGATCCACCTATTGAGGGACGCGGCTCACTAAGCGCCGATCAATACGCTAAGATACTGCCATTTCTGGACCGCGAAGGGCGCGTCACACGCTGGACGACGCATCCCCATCAGCGCGCGCTGCTGCTCACCTATTTGCGCGATCAATTCGAGATAGGGCGGGTGTACAAAGAGGGCGAAGTCAACGATCTGCTCAAGGCGTGGCACACGTTTGGCGATCATGCCGTGCTGCGGCGCGAACTCTTTGAAGGCGGCTATCTTAACCGCGAAAAAGACGGATCGGCATATTGGCGCACCAATACGACGTTTGTGTGAATCAACATACTATCGCTCAAGTCCACATCAATGTCCGAAAAATGTGGTCATCAATGGACATGCCTTCGCTTGTCTCGACAGTTGATCCCTGCCGCATCACCCCGTACAATACCGCCCATCTGTCGATTGGGCTTTTCTAGAGACTCATGAAACGTCATCTATTGATTGTGCTGCTGGTTGGGCTTGCCGCGCTGCCTACCTTCGCGCCCGCATACGCGCAAGACGCGCCGGTATCGACACCATCGGGTGCGGCGGTATCGCTGGCGCAGCCCCTCATGACCGAGCTCCCTGCCAACACCCGCTTGACCGGACTGCGCGCCGTCTATCAACTCGAAAACCGCTGCTCGTCAGCGGCGCTCACTATTCAAATGTCGTATTTTGGCTGGGGTGGCACCTACACCGACGCGATCAACGGCTTGAACCCCAACGCGGAAGACGTGGCGGTTCGCTTAGACGAAATGGCGCGGTTCGCCGCTCAGCATGGACTTAGCAGCGTGATTCGCTACGGCGGCACAGTGGACATGCTCAAGGCGTTGGTCGCCAATGGTTTTCCTGTGCTGGTCGAGAATGTGTACTACGATGGCGTGACGGGAAACGCCTTCAACGACTTCTTGAGCCACAACCGTGTCATCATGGGCTACGACGACGCGCTTGGCGTACTCTATTCGTTCGATTCGCTGCTTGGCAACGGTGAAGACGGACAGGGACGACCCATCCCATATGAGGGCTACGACGAACGCTGGAAGCCCTTCAACCGCGATTATATGGTGCTGTATCGCCCCGAAGACGAAGCGCGTTTGCAAGCCGTCATGGGCGATCACTGGGACTTCACCTACAACCTTGAACAGGCGTTAGCGATTTCACAGCAAGAGCTAGACGAAAATCGCTCGGACTCGTACACCCTGTATAACATGGGCGCGACCTTGACCATGCTGGGGCGCTATGAAGAAGCCGCCGGATACTTCGATCAAGCGCGCGATGTCGGGCTGCCTTGGCGCATGTTCTGGTATCAGTACGAAGCGATGGAAGCGTATTTGCAGATTGGGCGTTATGACGATGTGCTGACGATTGCCCGTTCGGTCATCGCCAACACACCCGGCGTGGAAGAAACCTACTATTACGCCGCGCTAGCATACGAACGGCAAGGCGATCTTCAGCGTGCCGAATCCAATCTCGAAGTGGCGCTGTTTCGCAACATCAATTTCACGCAGGCGACTGAAGCCTTGATCCGCGTGCGCGCGGCGATGGGCGGCTAAGGGCGTGATCACCGACTTTCTGCTGCCGGGGATGAGCATCGGCTTGAACGCCGTGACCATTCCCGGTCCCATGACTGCCTATGTCATCAACGTCGCGCTCCGTGCCGGATGGCGGCGCGCGCTTTTGGTCGTTTTTTCTCCACTCATCACCGATCCGCCGATCATCCTGTTGGTGGTGCTGCTGCTCAACCAATTACAGGCGATTCTGCCGGGCGCGGTGCGTGTGATTCAGCTTCTTGGCGGCTTGCTGCTGCTGTGGATCGCGTTCAATGCGTGGAAGCAGTATCGTGCGGGCGTGACCTTCGGCGCAGCGAACCCCGACAAACCCGTCAGCGACGATGATCTACGTCCGCGCCGCGTGCTAGCGATGGGAATCCTCATGAACCTGTTGAGTCCGGGTTTATACATCTTCTGGACGACGGTGAACGGTCCGCTGTTGATCCGTGCGCTGTCGATTTCGTGGCTGCACGCCGCCGCCTTCTTGATCGGCTTCTACGGGGTGTTTATGTCCGGCTTGGCGATCATCGGCTTCGTGTTCGCGCGCGCCGGATCGATCAATCCGCGCGTATCACGCTGGCTGACGCTCGGCACTATCGCCTTGATTGTGTTCTTCGGCGCGCGCTTTATCGTTCTCGCCGCACTAGGCTAGTTGATCCCCTTGTCCAACAGCCATTCGTGAATGTGCAGGGCGGTTTTCTCGTAATCGACATCCATCATGATATTGTGTCCGCTGCGCGGGACGAGATAGTAATCCGCGTGGTAGAACTCCGCGCTGGCGCGCATGTGCGGTTCGGGGCAAACCGCGTCTTTTTCCCCCGCCACCAGCAGCATCGGCGCGCGCACGTTGACAGGCGGTGACCAGAAGGGCGGTTGATGCTGCATCACCACAAGGATCGACTCGTTGTTCAACTGCGCGTGCAGGTCTTCGGGCGTAATGTCCGCTTCCGGGCTGATCAAGGCACGCGCCGCCGCTTTGGGATTGCGTACCCATCCCGCCGCTGACCATTGAATCATCGGCAGCAGCACCATCCCCACCCAATCGAACTGGAAATGCTCGATATAGTCGAAGTTGGATCGCGCGCCCCATGGACCGACCAGCACCGCCGCAGGCAAATTGTCATTCACGTACTTAAGATACCACTGTGTCAGCGCGCCGCCCATGCTATGTCCCATCAAAATTGGCGTGCGCGCATAGCGATCCATCTCGCGCTTCAAAAAGCTCAAATAGTAATCGAGCGTACACAGGGGAACGGGGCGCTGTGACGGCGACAATCCGTGACCGGGCAGGCTGTGCGCGGTGGATTCCCAGCCTTGCAGCGCGAGAATCTTCTGCCAGCGCGACCACGTCCACGCGCCATGCCACATCCCATGCTGCATGACAATCGGTGTGTCGAATTTCGGCATTTTGGGGCGATACGTGATGCGCTCGATCCCGTCCTCAATGCGGTGGATCACCGTGTAACCGTCGTGTTCGGTAATCTGCTCCATCGCTTTGCCGGGGGGGCGCGGTTTCGGCGGGTTATCGAGCGCGCGGTACACATCACGGGTGGCGAGATAGGTCAGCACGAATGCCTGTTGGACGATGAGATACATCCCCGCGAGTTTGATCAACCGTGAAATGCCGGACATGATGAACGCTCCCGTAAATGTAGGTTAAATTAACCTATTCAAAAACTCCCGCGCTGCTGTATGCCAATGCGCCCGATCCGCAAAAATCCCCCGCCGACTGAATCCGCCTCAAGGCGCAGTTCGACTGCGTTCGCGGTGCCAAGATATGGCGCGGGATCGGTAATGTCGCGCGCGCCGTTGACAATCGTCATGCGCTCCCATTCGCCCGTGACCCGGTTATAGATTTCAACCGGGATGCTGCGCCCGCCGCTGTTGATATTGCCAAGCGTGAGCGTGAGCGATTCGACGACGCTCAACACCGCGTCCTCAAGCGGAGTGAAGCGGAACACGGCATATTCCCCCGCCTGCATGTTGATGTCCACTGGCGCGATCTCGCCAATCCCCTGCTGATCAAGTGTCACCCATGTGAAGCGTTCCGGCGGGATCATGATCGGGCGGTTGGTTGGCTTTTCAACGGTGCGCGCTAACTGCACAAGCCACAGAGTCGAATCCTGCGCGTTCCAATCCGCGCCATCGAGCGCGAGATTGACCGTTTGCGCGTTCGACCACGCCGCGAAATACACTTCATCGCCGCGTCCAGTTGATCCCCATGTGTCGTCAATCATCGACGTGAGCAAGAACTGCCGCCGCCGCCATTCCTGATCTTCGGCTTGGGCCTGCGCGAACGAACGAGTGTACACGGCGGTGCTAAATCGTTCCGTGCCGAGAATGTCAATCGCGCTCTGTTCGTTGACCGCGTACTGGTAGCTGCGATACGGCTGATACACCGCCGCCGGAGACGGATAACGCATTAAAGGCGCGGGTGTGCCTTCGCCCGCCAACGTGAGGTTGAATGTCAGCACATCGCCCGCTGCCAGCGATTCGCCAAGCTCGTATGCCACGCCGCGCGCCAGAATGACCGGATTAAACAGGGTGAGGTCGCTGCCATTTGTCACCGATCCACGCACATTTTGCTGCCCGTCAATTTGATCATCATAGGTAAACGTCGCGCTCCCACTCACAGCGGGGGCAATTCCCGCGCCTGCCAGCGTGAATGGCGCGATGAAACTGGCATCCACAACGAAATTTTGCGCGCTGAACACGTCCGATTGGCTGACATCGACTGCCGCTTGCTGACTGTTGGCGATGAACGTGCCGCCCGTCGTCGTGCGCGGGATCGCGCGCAGTGTTTCGCCATCTTCGGCGGTCAGCGTGTACTGCTCACGACGCGGCGAGAGCAGCCCGACGATGCTGTCCACGCGCGCCACTTCCCGATCTTCCCATGCGCGCACCACCGTCAAACGGTTGAGCGTGGCTTCGCTCCCGCGCAAATTCCCGCCGATCACGAACGAGATCACGGTGAACGCCGCAATCATGATCGGAATCGTGAACCATGCCCATTCGCGGCGGTTGATGCGCGCCAGAATCGCGTAGTTGAGCGGTCCAATCAGCGCGATATAGCCGATCAAGAAGCCGCACAGCGGCAGCACATCCGGCAGCGGATCGAACCCCGGCAGAATTTGCACGGCGCTGATCGCCTGATCCCAGTCGGTGAAACCGTTCGACCAGCCGGGCTGCGGCGGAAGCGTGGTGACGAGCGTCAGCCAGAGCGCGTTCAAGCCATCCCACCCGCGAAGCGGCTGGCTCAATGGATCAACCGCCAGATAATCGACGGTGCCGCCGCCAAACGACCAGCGTGAGAGAATCGGTATGTCGTTCGCGTCCGATACCAGCACGCGCGCGCCATCCTTGAGCGATCCGGTGGCGAGAACGGTATCACGGTCAAGCGCGGCGGCATTTTCAGCAGGAAGCACCACCCATTCCGCCAGCGCGCGGATCGACCCGGTTGTCGTGCTGTCATTCGGTGTGATCGGCAAAAGCGGCTCTAACCCGCTGACGGTTGACTGCCAGTTTGTCCCGCCCGCGACGATCAAATGCCCGCCTGCTGTCACCCACGCGGAGAGCGCATCGCGCTGTGCTTCGGTGAGCGCGCTCATATCCGCGTCGTTGATGAGGATGAGATCAACCGAATCCAGGACGGCGGCGCGGTCTGGGAGTTCGGCGGGTGTCCATGTCGCTTGAAAAGCGGCGAAATTGCCGAAGCGCACTGCGCCAAGATCAACCGCGCCCACAGGCGATTCGGTGACGACGACATGCAGCCGATCCTGTGCTTGAATGGCGCGCAGGGTGGCGGGCGCGGACGCGACGACCAAGCCTTCTTCGTCCAGCAGTTCGACGCGCACGCTCGATGCCATGCCGCGCGCGGTAATGTCGAGAATGACCGTTTGCGCCGCGCCTTCCGGCAGTTCAACAGGCGTGCTGTAAATGCCCGTGATCCCGCTGCCGGAGGTTTCCGGGCGAATCACCAGCCGACCACGCACCGCCAAGCCGTTATTGCGCGCGCGGATAACGACGGGCATCCACTGTTGATCGCGGAATGCGCCGTCGAAGCCCGCTTCGACTGCCAGCGTGACTCCACCGCTGGTGGTTTGCGCCTCAAGCGGCGCGGGCGCTGGACTGAAAATCAAACAGAGCGCGACGATCAAAATCAGCACGCCTGTGAGTGGACTTTTTCGGTGACGCAGCATGGGGAACGCTTCCTATAAACCCGTATCGACGTGAAGAATGCTTGCAACCGTCTCTTTGGGTTCAATTATAACGTTGAATCGGCAGCGTCCCCGCTTTTTGACGAGTTAGCAGTTATTCGCGCCGAATGGTTTTGCGCCCGTGCCACGCTGAATATATAATTTGGCGTTGAATTATTCGAGAGTTCAAGTTGCCATTCTCATCGCTAATGTTATGCGTTCAAGTTGCGTTGAATTAATGGACATTTATAGAACTGATTGAAACTTTTGAAAAAGCGGATGGATAGTGCATCATGGAAGGAAAAACCCGACCAAAGGTAATCCGCCATGAGCACTATCCCGGTAAGTTTAACGCAAGAACAGTTCGAGCAGTACATCCGGCCAGCTTTGAGCATTGCTAAACGAGGCTGCGAATGCAGTATCCCGCTGTACAAAGTCTTCAACTACATCCTGTATCGCTTGCATACGGGTTGTCAGTGGGAACGCTTGCCCATCGACAACGCTCCCGCAAAAAGACCAAACGCGGACCTAAACGGCTTTTCAATCCTGAAGTCTACAAACTGCGCTTTACCAGTGAGCGCACGTTTGCTTGGATGGACAAGTTTCGCGCTCTGCTGGTTCGCTTTGATCGCAAGGTGGCTCACTTTATGGGCGCTCATTACCTCGTCTATGCCCTGATCAACCTTCGTCACCTATTGGCTAAAGAAAAGTTTCAATGAGTTCCTTGCAAAATCAATCCTGTGAATCAACATATCGTCACTCAAATCCATATCACCCATCCCACAATACAGACATCAACGGACATGGTTTCGCCGGGTTCATGGTCGCCACGCGGGGGCAGACTCGATCTGCCGCGACTGCGTGACCTGCATCGGCTTGCCGGGTGATCCGTCGCTCGCTACGTCGATCACGTACAGGTCATAGCGAATGTCGCCGCGCGCGCCGTTCGCCGCGATATACGCCACACGGTCACTTGCGGGCGACCAGACCGGGAGTTCAGTATATGCCCGCCCTAAGGGAGCAAGCAACCGCGCTTCGGCGCGGCGCTGCGGCGTGACATAAATCCCCCACACGTTCTCTTGAAAGCGCATGAACATCGTCAGCACGCCATTGGGGGCGCGCAAGTCGGTTGATGCGTTCGGCTCAATTGCCAAGTCGATCACCTGACCTTCCAGCACCACACCTTCTTCGGTCAATTGGCGTAAGTCCGTCCCGTCGATGCGGATGCTGAACAGCGAATTGGCGCGGCTGGCATCGAAGAACACAATGCGCTGCCCATCGCGTGACCAGCGCGGCACGGTGAACGATCCCGGCATATCGGTGAGCAGGCGCACGCCCCGCCCCACGCTGTCCATCACGTAGATTTTGACCGCGCCGCCGCGATCACTTTGAAATGCGATCCACTCGCCATCCGGTGACCACGCGGGCGCACCGTCGTAAGCGTCGTGTTGGCTCAAATTATGCGAATATCCCCGCTGAAGATCGGTCAAGAAAATGTCAGGGTTCGCGCCGTTGAACGCGACATAGGCGATCTCGACGGCTCCCATTCCCTGCCCGAATGCCACCGCCGCACCGATCAGCAGCAGCGTACTTAAACCGACCAGCGCCATTATTCGTTGAATGCTCCGCAGCAGCATATGCCGCGCACCCCCGCGCCTAAAATCCGTCTTGGAGTCTATTCACAGTTTACTGCGAAGGTTCAAACGCGCGACGGGGATTACTGGGGCTGCCACACGGGGTTGAAGTAACTGCCGCATCCATAGGTCAACTGTCGTTTGTCTGTGCCGTCGATTCGCTTGAGAAAGAGCTGTGTATAGCCGCAGCGTGTATCTTCAGCGCTCTCGTAGGCGATCCATTCGCCATCCGGCGATACTTGCGGGTTTGAATCGAGTTCGCCGTTGTCGGTCAGTGTGCGGGGCGGATTCACCATCGCAGCGCCTAGATCAACTGCATACACTTCAAAATCCCCGTCGCCCGCATTTGAGGCGAACAGCACCGTTTCGCCATCCGTCGACCATATGATCTCCGGCAGCACGGTGCTTACATCACTCGCGATCAGACGTTCCCCGCTCCCATCGGCGTTGACCGCGAACAAATCGAAGCGGGCGGGCGAATATGAATATCCAATATACGCGATTTGCGATCCGTCAGGCGACCACGACGGATAACTCGCATCGACTTCAGGGGGAGAAAGTGGAGTGAAGGCGTTGATGTCGTCAATCGGCGCGGCGATCAACTGGGAGTCGCCCGCCACGAAGCGCACGCCCAACAGCGTCGATCCATCCGGCGAGAGCGATCCGACACGGTTGTAGAGTGTGCCGTGAAGTTCGCGCTCCCACCGCTGGCGCAAGAGCGATCCATTCTGTACATCGATGACGGTGAAATACACGTCGGCGGTGCTGTCCAACACATAGAGCGCGAGATGCGCGCTCCCCGCCAGCCAGCCGATGATGAATACATCGACGACACCATTTTCAAAAGCGCTGAGTGAAAGACAGTGTGAATGGATACCGGGAGTTTCCAAGACGCACACATCGCTGCCCCCGCGCCGGAAGGCAGCGCGCGCCCCATCACGCGACCACATCGGATCGAAATCGAAGACGTACTGCGAATGTGTGAGGTTGCGTGTGATCGCTTGATCGAGATCATGCAGGAACACATCTTCCGCCCATTCACTGTGTGTCTGACCGACGAACAACAAATAGTGGTTCGGTGCCGTATATCCGATCAGCAGCGCCGCGCCGACCAACACCGTTGAAACCGCCAACATAATCGCGGTGATGCGCCCGACAGCTTGCGCGAATGGTGAGGCTAGAATCCCCCGATAAACGAGCGCCATGCGCCGCTTGTCCCGGCTGAACCGACATCTTCGATGACGATGATGGTTTCGTTGCGCTGCGGCAGATACATCACGCGCCCGCCTGTGAAATACAGGATGCTGGCGCTCGCGCCGCTTTCGGTGGATGTTCCCCAACTCAAGTTGTTCCGCACATCGGGATTGGTGCGCCACACTTTACCGAATCCGCGCACAGGCTCGAAGCGCCCCGGCGGCGGGATTTCGCCCCCGCTTTCAGGATCAACCCCCGCGACCCATGTATCGGGGTAGCGTCTGAACCGTCCATCGCTGAACAGCGCGTAGATTTCGCCCGGTGTGCCGGAGACATAAACCATGCTGCCGCGCTCAAACGTCTGTGATGCCGTTGAGAGTGATAACGGCTGCCCAATCGAGCATCCCAGCGTGGCGAGTAACTGCGGTTCGGCGGTCAACAGTGTGCTGACCATCGCGGGAGGCGGCACAGGACAAATCGGCGTGGCAACCGCGCCGGGAATCGAACCGGGGGGCGGGAACGTGGCGACAAGCGGTGGGCTGGTCGTCGGCGTGGCTGCGCCAGCGGGATTTAACGCTTGCTGCGTCACCGCGACTGCCAGCGCCGTGCGTGTGGCTTCGTTGTAGCGCACTTCTGGCGGCAGGACGGTGAACTGCGCCGAAAGCATCGCCAGCAGTTCCAAGCCCGCTGGGGGCGGCGGATTAGTCGGCGTGGCGGTGCGCGTGGGCGCGGGTGTGTAGGTCACGTTGAGCGTGGCGCTTGGCGTGAATGTCACGAATGTCGGCGTGCCGCCGCCAGCTTGCGCGACAGCGGTGATTTCGTCCGTCACTTCAGCGGTCACTTCCGTCGTGATTTCGACCAACGGCGGCGCGGTATCTGTCGCGCTCGGTTCGGTAGTTGCGGTTTCGGTGTCCGTATCCGTCGCGGATGGAGTCGATGTGAGCGTTTGGGTGCGAAGCTCAGGCGTGGCGCTCGGCTGTGTCGCCGTCGCAGACGGAATCACCACCAGCGTTGGCACGACAGGCGGCGGATTCGGCGTACACGCGGCGATGAGCATCAAACTGGCCAGTGTGACCAGCAGCAGCGCGGCGGCGAGTTTCAGTTGGGCGATACGTGCGATTGGGCGCATCAGATTTCTCCTGATGCCATAATACACCGCGCCAAAAGCCTACGCAAAAGACTTAGGTCACATCTGGCGATGAAGACCCGTCATGCTTGCGTAAATCGTCGATGATCCCCTGCAAGATGCGCTTGAACGCATCGAGCGCGGCATCTGTGCCAAGCGTCTTCGCCAGCGGCAGATTGGGCAGTTTGTCGGCGCGTTCGTCACCGAGTTTGTCGCTGTCGGGCAGCAGACGATTGAGCGCGTTCAGCACACGTAGGCGCTCGGCACGTTGATCGAACGGCGCGAACTCGGCAAGGCGACCTAAGGGCACTTCAACGGTGGGCTGTCGCTTGTGCGCGCGAATGCTGAATACTGTCGCGCCGCCGGGTCCCACGTAGACATTGGCATGGCACGCGGGCGCGGCTCTGCCCGTGAAGCTCATGTCGTCGGCGTTGGCATCGCCCCATTGATAAAGATCGCGCGCGACACGGGCGCACACCGCGCCATCGGGAAGCTGTTCTATGTACTTGAAGAAGTTATGCTCGTTTGGGTTGGCGCTGATGCGCTTTTGGGCGATGCTGGAAACAGGCGTGGGCAGCGGCGCGGTCAGCGAGACTTTGCCAAGCGCGTTGATCAAACGTTTGAGCGCAGCATCGGGGCGCTTGCGAAAGTCCGTGTACTGGCGGTTGACGAGATGGATCGGGAGCGTCGAATCGTCAAACAGGGCGATGAATACAGGCTTGCGGGCATTGAGCGCGACCAACGTTTCGCGTTCCACCCATTCGCTTTCGAGCGCGTTTTTGGTGAGGATGACGATCATCGCGCCGCAGCCCAACACCGCCTTCTCGATCTCGCGCATCCACGACGAACCATCGGGGATGTCGTCCACGTCAATCCATGCGTCGTAATTTGCGACGCGCAGTCCGTTTACGATCACGTTGAGAGCGGACTCGTCTTTTTTGCTGTGGCTGATGAAGATGTACGGTTTCGCGGAATTCATGCAGATTCGGCTTCGGGTGGAGAATGAATATTACGCCTATTCTAGCAGAAATTACACGTACCCGCCTTAATAGGGGTGCGCGAGGATGAGCTTTCGTAGGGGCGGCATACATGCCGCCCGCCATCACGGGCGCGATGATGCACTTTTACCAATAATACGGGTTGTCGTTTGTAGGGACGAGGCCTGCCTCGTCCGTTCATTCAAACACGGCGGGGACAGGTCCCCGCCCTACGAACACCGAAATCGTTTTCGGCGGTACATCGTGTTTATTTGAAAAATCGCATTATCGCGCCCCTACAAACCCCTTTGTGTTACCGCATTGAACCAATGCGTCATGAGCGTGATTGTGCGGCGGTGGTGAGCGCGTCCCATGCGATGTCGAGATCGCGGGCGGTGGTGCGCCAGTTGACGAACGCGGCACGCACACCGGGCGATCCGCCGTAGGCAGTCGGTGTGAGAAACACGCGACCATCATCGCGTATGGCGCGCAGCAGCGCAGAAATTTTCTCGCGCGTCACCGCGCCACGCTTATTCGACAGCGTGAAGCACACGACACTCATGCGAACGGGCGCAAGCAGACGAAATTCGTCCGACGCGGCGATACGATCCCCCAAGGCTTGCGCCAGCGCGCAGTCACGCTCAACAATCTCGCGGTAGCCGTCCGCGCCGTATGCCATCAACGTGAACCATGCGGGAAGCGCGCGCAATCGACGCGAATTTTCCGGCGTGAGATCGATGATCGGCGGCGCGGCATTCTCATCCCGATCCCCCAGATACGCGGCGCGATTTTGAAACACATCCGATTGAAGTCGCGGATGGCGCGTGAAGATCATGGCGCTGTCATACGGTACGTTAAGCCACTTGTGACCGTCAATCGTGATCGAGTCGGCGTGTTCGATTCCGCGCATGAGATGGGCATAACGCGGCGAACAGGCGGCAAATCCACCAAACGCGGCATCGACATGCAGCCAGAACGGGAACTCACGTTTGAGCGCAGCGATGCGCTCGAAGTCATCAAAATCAACCGTGTTGACCGTGCCGCCGCTTGCCGACACGATGCACGCTTCGCCGTTCAGGGATTCCAGTTTGCGGCGCAAGTCATCCATATCCATCGCTTCGCGGGAATCTAGCCCTTCGCCCGCCAATTGATCCACGCGCAAAATCGACGAGCGCCCCATGCCGATCAGGGATAGGGCTTTGAAGATGCTGCTGTGCGGTTCGGCGCTTAGTACGCGCATAGGGTCACGTCCAGCGATGCCATCTTGCGCGGCGCTGTATCCGCGCTGCTGGCTGACCCATTCGCGCCCCGTCGCTAATCCGGCAGCGTTGCTCATGGTCGCGCCGCTGACGAATACGCCAGTAAACGTATCCGGCAGATGAAACAGATCGCGCAGCAAAGCGATGGCTTCGTTTTCGAGCGTCGTTCCGGTGGGATTTTCGGCATCTGCGCCGTTGAGATCGAGCGTGCTGGCAAGCCAATCCCCGATCAGCGCGGCGGGAGTTGTGCCGCCCGTGACGAATCCCCAGTAGCGCGCGCCTGTGCTGGCGGTGAGATGGCTGCCGTAGCGGGCGATGAAGGCTTCCAATGCGCCCGCCGCCCCCATGCGCGGTGTCGGGTTGAACGGCGTGGCGCTGACCCGCGCCGGATCAGCCGCAGCGGGCAGGTGATCGATCCCGTCGAAAAAGTAGCGGGCGAAATCACGCGCCGCATCCAGCAGGGAGGGCAAACGGTCAAGATCGGCTTGCAAGCGCGGGTGAATATGATTGTATGGTTCGCTCATGGTCATGGGAACTCTCGTTGAATGGCGACGCGATTTCAGTGTATGCGCGCCATGAGTCAGGGTATAGAGCCGCGCCGCCAATCTGCAATCACCGCCCGCGCTTGATCATCATTCTCCACAAAGCGAATTTCGCGGCGCGGCGGTTTGTACACGCCATCAACCGCGCCGATTTTCGCTTGCAGATCGGCGCTCACGCCGATAACGACGGCGCGATGCGGCGCGTTGGCGTGTTCAATCGTACCAATGCTGCGAAGATGCGCCATCGCGCCCGCTGGCAGCTTGATCGACCCATCCGGCAGATGATCGCCGCCGCGAAAGTCGATGATGATGTCCACGACATGATCGAGATCGTCCCACCACAGCAGCGAACGGCGCATCTGGCGGTAAAAGTCGTTCCAATCCCATGCGCCCTGCACGGTATAGCGCATGATCGTTTTGTCGTTGTTGTCCCACTGGTAATCGACGGGCATAGAGCAAATCCTTTGTTTATTATGTTACAATTTGCACGGGTGATTATGCAATCAAAGGACGCGCGATTAGGGATGCCAGAGCGCAACCAGCAGCAAAGTGAACCCGTCGAAAATTTTCTCAAAGCGGTGTATACGATCCAGCAGCGCGATGCCCAAACGCGCGCCGAAGCGGAAGAAGCCGACTCCAACAATTCTCAAGCAGAAAATGACAGGGAGCCGCGAACGGAGCGCAGTAAAACCGGGCGCGTTTCGACGAATACCTTGAGCGATGTGCTGAACATCACCGCGCCTTCGGTCACAGATATGGCGCAGCGGTTGGTCGCGGCAGGGCTGATCGACTACAAAAAGTACCATGGCGTGATCCTCACGCCAGCGGGCGAAGCTATCGCGCTGCGGGTGATTCGCCGCCATCGCTTGATTGAACTGTATCTGGTACGTGAACTCGGCTACGCGCTGGCGGAAGTCCACGACGAAGCGGAACGGCTGGAACATGCGGTGTCGGATCGCTTCATTGAGGCGCTGGCGCGCAAAATGGATTATCCCGAATTTGACCCGCATGGCGACCCGATTCCTTCGGCGGAAGGCACAGTGCAAACGCGCGATCTGCTGCCGCTGACGGCGCTTGCCGAAGGTGAAACCGCCGTCGTGTGCCAACTCAAAGCCGATGATCCGGCAATGCTGCAATTCATCTTGGATCGGGGTTTCACGCTCGATTCGCGTGTGCAGGTGGTCAGCCGTGACCCGTTTGAGGGTCCCGTCACTGTGGCGGTTGATGGGAATCAGCGCGTGATCGGCGCGAACGTGGCGGGAACGATCTACGTGGAACGGGAGTAGAAAAAGAGCCGATCCAGTGCGCCCCCCTAACTGCGACTGGATCGGCTTGCGTCAACCGTCAACAATATGCCTACTTGCGCGGCATATCCCCCTTGTTAAACGGCATCCACACGAAGTTGTGGGGCGGCATTACAGCACAACAAGCACCCCGATGAACGTGATCACTACGATCACGACGAGCAGCAAGCGCACCCGCGAACGCGATGGATTAGGGCGCGCATCCAACGATTCGGGCTGTTCAAAACACTCGCCAAGCTGACGGCGTATGCGTGACCAGTATCCTGTCATGAGGGGAATCGAGTCTTCCCACGGATCAAACATGCTCATCATGAACCTTCTTTCACGTCTTAGACGATCTTCAAGTCGTCATGGTGGGCGATGAAAGGATGGCGGTGTTACCGACGGTTGACTATCGCGCTTAAACAGATGTGAGTAGTATAGGAACACAACGTGACGCTATCGTCACAGCATCGTAACGGAGAAAGTTGATGGCAGATTTACGTATCCACTTCTTCGGGATGCCGCGTATCGAATATCAAGGCAGCCCCGTTCAGATTGATCGGCGTAAATCACTTGCGCTTGTGGCTTATCTCGCCCTGTCTGAACACCGCCAGAGCCGCGATTCGATTGTGGACTTGTTGTGGCCCGATCTGGATCGGGAACATGGTCGCGCCGCGCTGCGAAGCACACTCGGTACGCTTTCTGGCGCGCTTCCGTTCGAGTGGATCGACGCGGATAGGACGACGATAGGACTGCGCGGCGATGCTGTATGGGTGGATGTACGCGCTTTCACCGATTTGCTGACTGAACGCACGCATCATCAGCACGCGGCAGATTTTATCTGCGATGAATGCGCCCGCCTGTGCAAAGAAGCTGCCGCACTGGTCGAAGCCGATTTTATGGCGGGATTCACCCTGCAAGACAGTCTCGAATATGACGACTGGCAGCTTGCACAGCGCGAATGGCTGCGCCGTGAATTTGCCGACACGCTGCGGATGCTCTCGCTTTACCACTCAAGAACGCCGCAGTACGATCAAGCGATCAAGTACGCGCAGCAGTGGCTCGCGGTTGATCCGCTGCACGAACCCGCGCATCGCCAGTTGATGCGCTTGTATGCCGTCAGCGGTCAGCGAAATGAGGCGATCCGCCAATATAAACAGGCAGTCGAAATCCTTGACGCGGAATTGGCGACGACTCCCGAAGATGAAACGACACAGCTTTACGAAACCATTCTCAGCGGACAAGTCCCGACGCTGGCTGTTCCAGCATCCGGTAAAGCGGGTGTTTCAAGCGTACTGCCGCAGCTCCCCGCGCTCTTGATTGGGCGTGATGAAGCAATGGGCGAAATCAAGCGGCGCTTGGGCATCGACGCGGCGGAAACGCGCCCGGTCACAGTGATACAGGGCTGGCCCGGCGTGGGTAAAAGCACGATTGTCGCCGCGTTAGCGCATGATCCGGCAGTCGCGCAGAAGTTCCCCGATGGCGTATTGTGGGCATCGCTCGGTGAAAAACCGAGCATCATCAGCGAAATTTCGACATGGGCGGATGCGCTCCAGTTGAGCGAACCGACTCGCGTCCGCAAAGTGGAAGAAATCAGCGCGCAGTTAAGCGCGATATTGCGCGACAAACGCATGCTGCTGATCATTGACGATGTGTGGCAGACCGAACACGCACAGCCGTTCCGCGTCGGCGGGCAGGCATGCGCGCACTTGATTACCAGCCGCTTGAACGATGTCGCACAGTCGATTGCGCCCACCGCATTCGATCTGTATCGTTTGCCTTTATTGAGCGATCAAGCCGCGCTGGAACTGCTCGGCAAATTAAGTCCCGAAACGACACACCATCACCCGGAAGAAGCCCGCGAACTGGTACACGATCTCGAAGGGCTGCCGCTGGCGATCCACGTCGCGGGGCGGCTGCTGCACGGCGAAGCGCGGCTCGGTTGGGGTGTGCGCGAACTGCTTCAAGAACTGCGAACTGGCGCGGGGCTGTTGGGCGCGCAGTTACCTAGTGATATGGTCACGCCCGCGCGGGAAATCTCCCCCACAGTCGCGGCGCTGCTCAAACGCAGCACCGATTCGCTGGATGCGGAAACGCGCGGACGTTTCGCCGTCTTGGGGCTGTTCGTTCCCAAACCCGCCACGTTCGATTTGGCGGCGATGGCGGCGGCGTGGGCAGTCCCGGATGCGCGCCCTACCGCGCGAACGCTCGTTGGTCGCGGGCTGCTCGAACCCGTCAGCGGCGGGCGCTTTCAGATGCACGCGCTGCTCGTCCTGCATGCGCGTTCGCTCTTGAGCGAGGAAGGGTTTGTGTCATGATCCAATCACAAGCGCTTTCTAGTGTGCAGCAGCGCATCGCACAGCACTATCTCGGCACGCTTCGCCGCGCCAACACCGCGATTCAGCGTGGGTATGGCAGCCGCGTGCATTGGTACAGCCAAATCGAACAGGATTGGGAGCAGATTCGCCAATGGCAGTCGTGGGCGGCATCGGGCGAATCGCATGAGCTTGAGCGCAGGCGGATGTGCGTCGATTTTACGCTGGCAGGATTGGAAGTGCTGCGCGTGCGGCAAACCCCCGCGGAACGCCTTGCATGGCTGCAAAAGGCGCTCGATCAGTTCCCACAGGACGAAAATTCAGCGGCTTCACGCACACTGCTCAACGAACTAGGGAACACATACTTTTACCTCAGCGATAACCCGGCAGCAAAAGCAACCGCAGAAAAACTGCTGGCGCTGGCAGAGGCGGCGAACGATCCGTTTGATATTGGGCGCGCGTGGTATGTGTTAGGGCAAATCGCGCTGAACATTGGCGCGCTCGAAGAAGGCGAAAAAGCGATGCAAACCGCCGCAGACCTGCTGGAGCAGGTTGGCGCGGAAGCGGAGTTGGGGCGCGCGCTGCAAGGTGTGGGGCGCGCCGCGCTGTGGACTGGTCAGCTTGAGCGGGCGAAAGCACTGTTTGAACGCTATCTCAAAATTGTTGAGGCATCGAGCCGGGAAGCTGAACTCGCGCCCGCGTATATCACAATGAACAATCTCCTGCTGGAACAGCGCCGCTTTGAAGAAGCCAAGCAGTATGCTGAACGGGCGATCATGGTGTGCCATAAAACAGGTTTTCAGCGCATGTTGGGAAGTGCGCTCCTGTGTGTGGGCGTTGCTGAAGCGGAATTAGGTGAACTAGATGCCGCAAGCGCGCATTATGAAGAAGGGTTGGTCAGTTCAAAGTCGCTCCGGGCTACGTCTTCTGTGATTGACCTACTGCGGTATTTGGCAGACGCTCGAATGCGGCAGGGACGCTATGCGGAAGCGCGGGGACATTTGGAAGAAGGGCTGGCGCTCTCGCGTGAACTGCATATCTTGTACTATTTGTGCGAAATCACGGCGGCGCTGACACGCTGGCATTTGGATCAAGGTCAGGTTGAGGCGGCACGTCCGTTTTTGCGCGAAGCGATAGAGTTCGCGCAAGAACTTAAGAGCGACAATTTTCTCTGTACTGCGTTGTTGCCGGCGGTGATGCTGTGGCGGCAAGATGGACAGCCGGAACAAGCGGCGACATGGGCGGGGGTGCTGCAAAAGTATCCCGATTATGTGCTGCCGCGCCTGTTTGATCCGCTGTGCGCGCAGTTAGAGCAAGAACTTGGCGCAGAACGCTATCAACGCGCTGTCGAACACGGTAAGACAAGCGCCCTCAAAGAGACTGTCGAACACATTTTGACCTTGCTCGGCGGCTCTACTCCATCCTAGCTCACCCGAATCCTATCTGGAAAGCTGTGTAACGGTCTGTAATTGTGCTGTGACGGTTTTGTCACGCTGCATCCCTATAGTAGGGTTGCGCGCTTTCACGGACCATCAACCTCCTCAAAAATGGCGCGCTCATCCATACGCCGTTTTCGGGAGTGACAGCATGTTTCAGTTTGTATCGTTACAAGACACGATTTCATCTGCAAGCGCGCGCCTGCGGATGCCAATTATCGTTCTCATTCTCGCGTTATCGTCTGTGATTTTCGCGCTGCCTACGGGCGCACAGGGCGCGAATTTAGCGCCCACCGCGACTGCCGACGTGTACGCGACTCCGCTTGATACGCCGCTTGCGCTCCTGCCTGATCCGCTGGTGAATGATACCGATCCAGAAGGCGACGTACTCAGCCGGGTTTCGTTCACGCAGCCCGCCAATGGAAATGTGGTTGACAGTGCGGGGACGCTGATCTATACACCAAACACGGGTTACATCGGCGTGGATGTGCTGACGTACACGATCACCGATGGAATCAACAACAGCGTAGGCAAGATTTTTATCGACGTTGGCAGTTCGACAACCGATGTGTTTGTGATCAACTACGGTGATACCATCAGCAGCGGCGTACCTGCTTCGGGCGCGGGCAACCTTGAACTGGGCGGCGCGCTTGATGTGTATGTCTTTCAAGGTGTGGCAAACACCGAGATCATCATCGATTCGATTGCTGGAACGACGGGGCAGTTCTTGTGGAATGTCAGCGCGCCGGATGGCACAACAGTTCGTGACCAACTCAATGTCGATGTGCGCCTTCTCCTGCCGCAAACCGGAACGTATACGCTAACAGTGCGGGGCAGTACAGGTTCGACAACCGGAACGTATTCACTGCGGGTGCTGCTTGTGCCGCCGCCGCAAATGTTCAGCATCGCCATTGGTGACACGGTATCGAACGGCGTACCTGCTTCGGGCGCGGGCAATATCGAAGTGCCGGGCGCGGCAAACGTGTATACGTTTGCTGGCACTGCGGGAGAAAGCATCATCTTCGATGCGCTGGTCGGAAATATAGGAACATTCCGCGTGATTCTGACCGCGCCGGACAGCACCCAAATCTACAGCGGATTTTTTCTCGACGCGGAAATTCCGCTCCCGCAGACTGGCACATATACCCTGCGTATCGAAGGGCTGGTGCTGACCAACACGGGAGCGTACTCCTTCCGGCTGCTCTCCATACCTGCGGCGCAAACATTCGACATATCAATTGGCGATGTGGTATCCGACGGTGTTCCCGCGTCGGGCGCGGGCAATCTCGAAGCGCCGGGTGCGGTGGATATTTATCGCTTCGATGGCACAGCGGGGCAAACCATTATCTTCGATGCGCTCGTCGGATCAACGGGGCAGTTCAATGTGTATCTGTTCGCGCCAGATGGGACACAAGTAACCAGCAATTTTTACGTCGATTGGCAGCTTACACTGCCGCAAACAGGCATCTATACTTTGCGAATTGAAGGGCTGCAAGTCATTGGCACCGGAATCTACTCCTTCCAGTTGTTGAACGTGCCGCCCGCGCCGGATGAATTCACGATCAGTATTGGTGATGTGGTGTCGGATGGTGTTCCGGCGGCGGGCGCGGGCAACATCGAGCTTCCCGGCTCTATCGACTTGTATCACTTCGATGGCACGGCAGGGCAAACGATCATCTTCGACGTGCTAGTTGGGACGACGATACAATTCCGCGTTAGATTGAGCGCGCCGGATGGCACGGAAGTGTACAGCGATTTTTATCAGGATTGGCAGTATTTACTGCCGCAAACAGGAACATATACCTTACGGATTGAAGGACTATCACTGACCAACACGGGGGTGTATTCGTTCCAGTTGTTGAACGTGCCGCCCGCGCCGGACGAATTCACGATCAGCATTGGCGATGTAGTGTCGGATGGCGTTCCGGCGGCGGGCGCGGGCAACATCGAGCTTCCCGGCGCTGTTGACGTGTATTACTTCGATGGCGCGGCGGGGCAAACGATCCTGTTCGATGTGCTTGTGGGCGCAGCCGGGCAGTTCCGCGTCACGTTGAACGCGCCGGATGGCACAGAGCTGTTCAGCAATTTTTACGTCGATCACGAAATCGTTTTGCCGCAAACGGGACAATATACGCTGTCGATTAGCGGCGGACAGGTCACCTTGTTTGGCGTGTATTCGTTCGCGCTGTCGGAATCACTATCACCGACGGACACGCCTACTGCCGCGTCAACGGATACACCAACGGATACGCCAACACACACGGCAACTCTTACGCCAAGCGCCACTCACACGCCGACCAGAACCGCGACCCCGACTGCGACCAGTGCGGTACCGCGATGTTTGATCGTGAACCGCACGTTGATTTGGGTGAATGAGGGAGAAGCGGGCGCGGTCTACAACGTGCGCTTGAGCGCGCCGCCCGCGCCGGGCGAAACGGTGACGATTGTGCCGACCTACGATCCGGGGCAGGTGATCGTCAGCCCTGCAAGCCGAACCCTCAATGTGTCTACATGGAACACGGGGCGAAACTTCACACTTACGGCAGTCAACGACTCGATTGTTGAGATGCCCACGCTGACGACGTATGTTGTGCATTCAGTAACCAGCACGGTGCCGGGATCGCCGCTTAATGGGATTACCGACTGTTTGGGGCATATTCAAGTCAACGTGAATGACAACGATGTGCTTCCTACTGCGACTGTCACCGCCACACCTACGCCGTTGATCGAGATGGTAATGCCGACAAGCACGCCGCCGCCTACAGAGCCGCCAAGTTCAACCGAAGTCTTAACCGTTGGAGGATGAGGTCAACGACAGGTAAGTAGATAGACGAATCAAAAACCGTCGATGCCGCACATTGGATCGACGGTTTTTAAGGTGGACGTGACTGATCGAACCCTTGTCACGTCCACAACAGACAGCTAACGCGCTACCGGTCATAACGCCCGTCGTTGAAAATCCCCGTGGCATGGCAGTTCAAATTCGCTCGCGCCGCTTCTTGTTCCAACTGGCGGAATCGCTCGAAATTGCCATCATCAGGCGGATACAGTACCACTTCCGCGTAGCCGTCGCGCACGAGGCGCTCATTCACGAAGCCATCACTGGTGTAGACATTGCGGAGCAGCCGTTCATAGCGGTCAGTATTCGATTCATCGCGGAACAGTGCCACCTGCCGCCCATCCACTAACGCGCGGTTGGCGTTGGTCGCATCGCCATAGCAGGCTTCGTCGCGTTCCGGCGTATTGACGCCGACATAGCGCACGCGCCGCACCTGCCCGTCAATATTCACATCGATGGTATCCCCGTCGATTACGTCCACGACTGTGCCGTATTCGTCCGCCCCGCTGGGCAGATTTCCCGCCGCGCCGCCGTTTGATCCCCCACTGCCGCCTGTGCCGGGATTTTCCGGCGTGTAGCTGACCGTACACGCGATGATGGTGATAAAAACTAGCGCAAGACTGATAAAGGTTCGTAAATTTGCCATCGTGCCTCTAATGCAATCGGTGTACACTTAACATCACGATTCAATGGATCGAAGTTCGATTTTTGCACATTTTGTAGTAGTGTATCACGCGCAGTAGGGTATCTCATGAACGACGACTTGATTATCCTCCACGATGCCCGCACGCCCCGCGCCGACGCACAGCGAAATCGCGACCTTTTGCTGAATACCGCACGCCGCCTGTTTGAGCAGCACGGAGTCGATTCTGTGCCGATGTCAGCCGTGGCGGAAGCGGCGGGCGTAGGTAAAGGCACGCTGTATCGCCATTTTCCCAACAAAACCGAACTATGTGCCACCCTTATTGATGAGGATCAGCGTGGGCTGCAAGAACGCACCTTCACGCGGATGCGACAGGTGCGCGATCCATTGGCGAATTTACGCTGGTTCTTGGGCGAAGCCATCGCTTTTGTCGAGCGTAACGAAGCCTTTTTGAGCAGCGCCAACGAAGGCTTGATGCCGCTGATGCACCCCGCCCATGCATGGTGGCTGCAAACGATCCGCGGGTTGTTAGGTCAGGCGCTTGGCGCAAATCCTCATGGCATCAACGTGCAAAGCGCCGCCATGATGCTCTACATCATGATTGATCCGCGCTCGATTCACTTCCAGAAGCAGGCGCAAAACTGGGATGGCGAACGCATCCTTGAGGGCTTGTGGAGCGTGGTCGAACGGTTGGTCGCCGCGTAGCTCCCCGATTCTATGAAAAATCGAATACGTCACTTATCAAACACTCATGGACAGTGCGCGGCTTTGTGCTATAGTTGCATCGATAAACGGACTACAGTCCGTTTATGAGCTGACATAACTTGAGTATTAGGAGCGCGTATACCAATGGCATTTTCGACTTGGAACATCGACCCGGCACACGCTGGTGTGAATTTCTCGGCTCGTCATATGATGATCATGACCGTTCGTGGTCAGTTCAAGAGCGTCAACGGCGTGATCCACTTTGACCCGGAAAACATCGCCAACTCGTCTGTCGAAGCGACGATTGATGCTGCCAGCATCGAAACGGGTGTGGCGGATCGTGATAACCACCTTCGCAGCGCAGATTTTCTTGATGCCGCCAACTACCCGACGCTCACGTTCAAAAGCACGAAAGTTGAACCCACGGGAAACGGTAAGGCAAAGATCACCGGTGACTTGACCATTCGCGGCGTGACCCGTTCGGTTGTTCTCGATGCGGAACATCTTGGCGTGATGAAGAATCCGTGGGGCGCGACGGTTGCCGTGTTTAACGCGACGACAACGATCAACCGTGAGGATTGGGGTTTGACATGGAACGTGGCGATTGAAGCGGGTGGGGTACTGGTTGGCAAGGATATCACCATCAATATCGACGTGGAAGCGCAGCCCGCGCCCGTCGCGGAGGCTGCCGCCAACGCGCAGGCATAATGTTTGTTAGCACTCACAACCGGGCGGGCGAATTCCAATTCACCGTCCGGTTTTGATTCCCGCTGCTGTTTGCGATACGGTTTACGGTTGAGAATATTCACAGCACACGGATCAAGGGGGCGGGCATGGCGACGGTATCGGGCATTGACGTTTCTGTTTACAACCAGCGCATTGATTGGGCGCAGGTGTACGCGGCGGGCTATCGCTTCGCGGCGGTGCGGGCGACATTGGGCGAAAAACCGGAAGGGGTAGACGCGAATTTCGCCATCAACTTTGATGGCGCGCGCAAAGCCGGAATGCTCGTCACGGCGTATCACGTCATCAAGCCGAAGTACAGCGCCGCCAGCCAAATGGACCGCTTGTTTAGCACGCTGGCGGGGCGCGTGCCGGATTTGCCGCTGGTGATGGATGTGGAAGTTACCGATGATATCGCTGACCGCGCCGTGATTTCGCGGGTTGTGCGCGAATGCTGCCAAATCACAGCAGCACAATCCAACCGCAACCCGATCATTTACACCGCGCAGTATTTTTGGAACGACAACATCCTCACCGCGCCGGATTGGTCGCAGTATGACTTATGGATCGCCAACTACGGCGTGACATCCCCCAATTTACCGCGCGATTGGAAAACGTGGCGCTTCTGGCAAACGACGGATCGCGGTACCGTGCCCGGCGTGCCAAGCCGCTACTGCGATCTTAATGTGTTCAACGGCACGGAGGCGGAACTGCTGGCATACGCACAGGCGCAGCCCGCGCAGCCTCAGCAGGGACTCCGCGCGAAAGTGACCGCCCTCACGCTGAATATTCGCAGTGGACCCGGCGTGAATTTCCCTGATATTGGCGATCTCAAACAAGGGGATGTTGTGCCGATTCTCAACTTGACGGGCAAAAATATGTGGCTTCGCATTGGGGAGGATCGCTGGTGCGCGTTTGCGCTTGACCATGAACCGTTCGTCACGCTTGAACCGGGCAGCCCAACTACCGGACGCGCGCTTTATCTGCTCAATGTGCGATCCGGTCCGACCACATCCGCCCAAATCGTCGCGCGGCTTCAACGCGGCGAATCGTTCAAGGTCGAAGCCTTCAGCGGGCGCGATGTGTGGGTCGAATTTGCGCCGGGTCAATGGGCGGCGTTCGCGCATAGAGGCACGAATTACATGCAGCTCGTCTAAAAGGCGTACCGAAGTAGAATTTCGTCAAAAATTTCTTTACGTCATGGATGCGCCTAAGGGATTACAATCGGTAGAGAATCTTGCAGTAAGGCGTAATCTTGTGCTGTCATCGCCACATCTCAGCAAATTTGATGCATTTATCTTTCAAAATAACCCAGTGCCGTTGGTCATTTCGTCTACGGACACCGAAAACCCCATTGTTTATGAGGTCAATGCCGCATTCAGCGAATTAGTGGGTTTCACCCGCGACGAACTGATTGGTCAGTCGATAACTCAGCTTGGCATTGCAATTCCCAATGAAGCGCGTGACGAGCGCATCGCCATACTTGAAACTCAAACGCGTTACAGAATGCGCGAAGCGCAAATTCGCGCGCGTGATGGACGTGTCATCAGCGTACTGCTCTCGGCACAGCGATCCGTCTACGACGGGGTGCCCTGCGATGTAGAAACCCTCATCGACCTTACCCAACTACGCCGCACTGAAGCGGCGCTGCACCGCAGTGAAGCGCATCGTATGGCGATTTTAGAACACGTGCGAGAAGTGATCACACAAACGGATGTGAAGGGGATCATCCAATATATCAGCCCGGCTTCTCTTGATCTGCTCGGCTATACGTCCGATGAGATGCTTGGTCGGTCCGGGTTGGAGTTTGTCCATCCCGATGACCGTGCCAAGGTTCAGTCAATCATGCGCGCAGTCTTTTTGACGCATATGCCCGCGCATAGAGGGCTGGCGGAATTTCGGCTGCTGCGTGCCGATGGTCAAGTGGTGTGGGTTGAAGTGTCGGGCAAACCGCTGCGCGGAAGCAGCGGCAGGGTTGAACACGTGATCACAGTCTTTCGGGATATTTCCGAGCGCAAGCAAATCGAATCCCTGCGTCATGAGCAAGAACACTTGCAAATCGCGCTGCAAAAAGAAATCGAACTCAACGAGCTTAAAGCGCGCATGATGGGGCGAATTTCGCATGAATTTCGCACGCCGCTGGCAAGTATCCTCACATCCGCGACTATGATCGAACGCTACGGCAGCCGGCTTTCGGATGAGGAGCGTTCGAGAAAGCTTCAACAAATTTATACTGAAATTCATCATCTTACGCAGCTTTTAGACACGGTGAATCTCATCGTGACGCGCAATTCCAACCTGATGATCGCGGATCGCATGGAAATCGATTTTGATCAACTGTGCCGCGAACAAATCGACCAGATGCAGCTTCAAGAAACACAGCGCGGATTTACAGGCGAAAACGCGCATAAGTTCATTTATGTCCCCAATGCGGCTTTTAAGTCTACTTGTGCTGATCCGCAGTTGATCCGGTCAATGCTTCAACAACTGCTTGGCAACGCGGCACGCTATTCGCAGCGCGGGACGCGCATCTGGCTGATCATCGACAGTCACCGCCGCGACGATGAAGAATACATCATGATCCGCGTGACGGACGAAGGCATTGGCATCACGCCGGAAGACCTACCGCACATTTTCGAGCCGTTCTTTCGCGGCAGAATGATTGAAGAATCGAGCGGCATTGGCGTAGGCTTGAATCTGGTCAAAGATGCTGTGCATGCCCATAACGGCGCAATCTCCGTCGAAAGCGAACCCAATGTTGGCACGACGTTCACGATTCTGCTGCCCCATGTGCCGTCGCCCTGCCCGTAAAGCGCATCCACGCACAGCATCCCTTCTTCCTACAGCAAACCTGATGATGCTCACCCGAATTCGGCGCTGAACATCATGCGCGCCGGAAGCGCTCTGCCGCTATGATGAGGGTGAAATCGTCGTATTGACCATCCCGTCATGGTCGCGGGTGATTTTGCCTGCCGGTTTTCATCCTTCGCAGAGAATGGATTGTTTACAATGCCAACCATCAGGAGTCTGATTGGCAAAGTTTCGCTTACCTCAATTCCATCCCGCGTGATCGCGCTGGCGTGCGTACTGGTCATCGCCGCCGCGTGTTCGCCACAAGACCCCGGCATCACGATTAAAGGCGAACGCATCACCCGTGAACGCATTGAACAGGGGCGCGCGCTGTATGAAGCGACGTGCGCCGCCTGTCACGGCATCGACGGGCAGGGGCAGTTCCCTGACGCGCCGCTTGAACCGGACGCAAGCGGACGATACGGCGCGCCGCCGCACAACGAAAACGGTCATACATGGCATCACACTGACGAACTGCTCATCCGTTACATCGTAGATGGCGGTTTTGCCGATGCCCAACGCTTCTATCCAATGCCCGCCTTTGGCGCGACGATCAGCCGCGAGCAAGCCGCGCTGATCGTCGCGTACATCAAAACCATGTGGACACGTGATCAACGCATCATGCAGCACCACATGACCGAAGAAGAGGAGCGCATCGCCGCTCAATCACAGCCGTAAATCAATCGCATCCAAAACAGGAGTTCCAACTCATGAGTACCGCACAAAAAACTCATACACGCCATGCCAGTGTGCCCGCCGCTTCCCGCTCGAAGTTACTGCCCATCGTCTTGATTGCTGGCGTGGTGCTGGCGCTGATCGTGTTCACCGCCATCATCTTGAGCGCAAGCAGTAGATCGCAGTATGTCCCGCAGGTGACAGGTTCAGCCCGCGCCGAAGTGTCGCGCACACTCATCGATCATGGTGATGTGCGGATGGAGGAAACCGTCCAGAGCGTTTTCCGTATCCGCAATATTGGGGATCGTCCACTGCGGATTCTCGATGAGCCGCGCGTCGAACTCATTGAAGGATGCTGCCCGCCGCGCGCGCTTGTCAGCCACTACACCATTCAACCCGGCGAAGAAAGCGTAATCACGCTCACATTTACTATGTTCGACATGATGGGCGGTCCGCACGAATTCCGCGTGCATGTGTTCACGAACGATCCCACACAGCCGGAAATTCCACTAACCATTTTGTCAAACTGGATCGAATAGTGTGCAACGAATCTACCTTTCACCCGTATAAAGATGTATTCAACGGGTGAAAGGCAGATTTATATGTACGCACAAGAAAAACAAAAACGTCAGTTGAGTTCAATCAACGGCTATGGTTTGGTGCTGGCGGGATTTTTGCTCGGCGTAGTCGTTGTGGTGGTGATTGGTGCATTGGCGAATACCCCAACCAGCACGGGGGGCAGCCGCTACGAAAATCCGCGGCAAGCCGAACTGTATCAAACGGCGACGGCGATCATGGGCGAAAACGCGGGGCTTATTGAAAACCCCGTCGCAGGGGAATTGGAAGCCAGCGCGACAGCCTTAATTTTGCAAGCGACACAGCAAGCGCCATCCGGCGTGCAACAGGATGAAGTCATGCCGCTGTATTTAACCGCGACGGCGGTCATCATTCAAGCCACACAGCAAGCGCCATAATGTTGGAAACAAAAAGGGCGATCCTGTTCACACAGGATCGTCCCCATCGATATTCCTTCTTACTTCCCGCGCAGCCGATCTCCGAACAGCACATACAACCCAATCCCAATCAGCACCAGCGGCACAATCGGCAGCCCGCCGAACATGCTCGCAATCGGCGCAAGCGCGAACAACACGCCCAAGCCAAGCAGAATCAACGCGCGTGTGTTACTGGTCAGCGCCTTCCCCTGCGTGTAAGTTTGCGCCAACATGGCGATCCCTAGTACGAACAGCAAGCCGGGCCACCAGTAACTTGTGAGGAACAGAATCGCCAAGCCGATCAGGAATACACCGCCGAAAACTTGATCCGAACGCTCTTTAGAGATCATGTTGAATTCCCCTTTAATTTTCGTGATCCATGATGCGCGGTATGATTGAAAACATACACTCGATATTATGATACGTCGTATTTTACCGGAAAGTTGCGCCGCATGGCAGCAGAGAACGTCCTATCTACCCTCAACGAAATCAGCGAGCTGCTCGCGTATAGTTCCAGCTACGAAATTCAGTGGGACGAGTTGGGCGAGCGCCTAAAGACGCTCTTTCCCGGCGCATCGTGCTTTGTGGCGCTGCTCAATTCCACTCGTGAACGGCTGGCATTCCCGTTGGTGATTGAGCGCGGCACGCACATCCCGTGTGACCCAATACCGCTGTCCGGTTTTTCGCGCGCGGTGGTTCAAAACGGGATTCCGCTGTATTTTGTCGATACCGAGAGCGCGGAAGACCGCACGCGCATGGCTGCGCTCTATATTCAGGCGGACGAACGCGAACCCGCCAGCGATGCCCGCGCATGGATGGGCATACCGCTGAAAAATCGCTCCCATGAAATCGTCGGCGTACTGGCGATTGCCAGCGACATGCCCGCCGCCTTTGGCGATGATGACTTGACGATGCTCATGACGGTTGGATCGCAGATTTCACTCACTATCACTAATATTCGCCTGATTCAAAGCGAACGCGAACGCCGCTTGATCGCGGGGACGCTCATCGAAGTCAGCCGTATCGTTGCCACTACCGAACGCTATGAAGACACGCTGGAAATGGTGTTAGAAGAAATTCAACGGGTGCTTCCCTATGACAGCGCGTGCGTTTTGCTGCCGATTGTGGAAGCGACAGCCGATACGGCGGTTAACGGCGGCGATTCGTATGGCGCAGTGCGGATGCGAATCTACAGTGCCCATGAACAGGACATTTTTGCCGAATCATTCGAGATGATTTTTCCGGCGGGGAACGCCGTCACACAGGTTTTTTACACCAACCAACCGATGATGATTCCTGACGTGCGGGCGCTGGCGGGTTGGGATCAACTGGCGAAGTTTCCCCATGCATCAGAACTGCGCGCATGGCTGCTTGCGCCGATGGTAGTTAACGAACGCACCACGGGGATCATCTCGCTAGGCAGGTTCACCGCTGACGCTTACCGCGAAGAAGACGCGAATACGGCGTTTACACTGGCGCGTCAGGCAGGGGTTGCTGTCGAAAACGCGCGCTTACAATCCCGAATGCGCGCTCATCTGCGTTCGCTCGAACAGCGCGCGCGCCGCCTTATGTCGATTGACCGGGTAACAAGCATCATCGCCTCATCGCTTAATCACGATGAAGTGTTAAGCACCACCAGCCAGCTTTTGTGCGAACTTTTCAGCGTCGATCATTGCAGCATCACGCTCATCGACGACGAAGCGCAGGACGCGATGCTTGTCGCAGAATATCCCAATCAAGGCAACTTCGGGCTGCGCTGGGGATTCAACGGGAATCAGCGCGTGCGCGAGATGTTTCATCTGAATACGGCGATCATCATTGATGATGTTCACAGCTTGATCGAAATCGACGACTCTGCCCGCCGCATCCTGCTGCGAATCGGGGCACATTCTGCCATCTTGGCACCACTGATCACCGGCAGCAAGCAGATCGGCATTCTTAGCCTACAAATGCTGCGCGAAACCCGCGCCTTTACCAATGAAGAACGCGAAATGCTTATGACCGTCGCATCACAAGTGGCGATGGCGCTCATCAATGCCGATTTATATGAGCAAGCCGTATCCGCGAACCGTCTTAAAAGCGAATTTCTCGCCAATGTCAGCCATGAACTCCGCACGCCGTTGAACTCGATCATCGGCTACAGCGACATGCTGCTGAGCGAGTTTTACGGGCAGTTGAACCAGCAGCAGCGCGACCGCTTGCATCGTGTTCTCGAAAGCGGGCGGCATTTGCTTTCGCTCATCGATGATGTGCTTGACCTCTCGAAAATTGAAAGCGGGCAGGTGATCGTCAATCTCACGCCGGCGCAGCTTTCAAGCGTGGTGCGTGAAGCCTTGCGCGAGCCTAAAGCGCGCGCGGAACTCAAAAACCTGACCTTCGATGTTGATCTGCTCCCGCCGCACGAAGAACCGTTCGTCGGTATGGATACCCAGTTCATGCTGCAAATTCTCGAAAATCTGCTCGATAATGCGGTGAAGTTCACCAATGAAGGCGGGGTGACCATCAAAATGCGCCGCGCGCGAATTGTCGGCGGGGCAGCGCAGAGCGGATCAACCCCACCGCCGCGCGCCAATTTGACCGATGGCGATTGGCTGCTGGTCGAAATTAGCGATACGGGCGTGGGCATTCCCAAGCACGATTACGAAGTGATCTTCGAGAGCTTCCGTCAGGTGGACGGATCGAGCGTGCGGCAGTTTGGCGGCACGGGCTTGGGCTTGGCAATCACGCGGCGTTTGGTCATGCTTCATAATGGGCGCGTGTGGGCGGACGAGAATCCGGCGGGGACGGGCAGTATGTTCACGCTCGCGCTGCCCGTTGTTTCCGCGCCCGCCGAACCGCAGATCGACCTGCCGGAACCCAACCGCGACGGGAAACCCATTTTACTGATGATTGACGACGATGTGTCGTCGATTGAACTGGTGCGCGATTTGCTGCAAGGGCAGCCGTATCAATTCGTGGGGTTGAACACGCCAACTGCTGCGCTTAAAGCCGCGCAAAAACTCAAGCCGGACATCGTGATCACGGACATCGTTATGCCCACACTCGATGGGTGGGATGTGATGCGCGCGCTGCGCGATGATCCGATCACGGCGGGCATCCCGGTGATCATCTTGTCCACGCTGGATCGGCGCACACAGGGCTTTTATATGGGCGCATCGGCGGTGCTGGTCAAGCCTGTCGCGCGCGATGTGCTGATCTCGACGATTCAACAGTCGATGCGGCGGTGAAAACCACAGCACTTGCGCGTGTCCCTGTTATAATAGAACACGCATACGAAAAATTGAGCAGAAACACATTTCTATGACGCAGACAAATGGCGCAGAACCGATCCGCGTACTGCATTTTGCCGACGCGCATATCGGCATGGAAAACTACGGCAAAACGGATGCTGAAACGGGTTTAAGCACCCGTGTGCGCGACTTTTTGCGCCGCATGGATGAGATGATCGACTACGCGCGCGAGAATGATGTCGATTTGACAATTTTCGCCGGGGACGCTTTCAAGACGCGCACGCCTAATCCGACGTTTCAGCGCGAGTTCGCGTGGCGTGTGCGCGATCTCACAGCGCTTGCGCCGCTGGTGATGCTGGTCGGCAATCATGATCTGCCGCCGACGGTGCTGAAGGCAAGCAGCATCGAAATCTATGACACATTGAGCGTGCCAAACGTGTGGGTCGCGGCGGAATTTGAAGTGCGCGTGGTCGAAACCAAGCGGGGGAACGTCGTGGTTGGCACGGCTCCCTACCCCATTCGTTCACGCATCCTTGAAGATGCCAGCACAGTGGGTAAAACGATTGCCGAAACCGATCAACTGCTCCAGCGCGTACTAGGGGGCAAAATCGAAGACCTTGCCGAAGCAGCGGATCAGTACGAATATCCGCGCCTGCTGACCGGACATTTCACGGTCACGGGGGCGACATGGAGCAGCGAACGCGGGATCATGCTGGGGCGTGACATCGAAGTGCCGCTGACATCGGTTGCCGACGAGCGTTGGGATTATGTCGCGCTCGGACACATCCACAAGCACCAGAACTTGACCAAAGGACGCGCGGGCGATCCGCCTGTGGTGTACAGCGGCAGCTTGGAGCGCATCGATTTTGGCGAAGAAGCCGACAGCAAAGGCTTCTGCTGGGTGGAACTTAAGCGGCGGAGTCAGGATCACGAAACGAAGTGGCATTTTATTCCGTCAAAGGCGCGCCCGTTCATCACACTGGAAGCGGATTTGCGCCAAAGCGCGAACCCGACGCAAGAAGCCGTCGAATTGGTGGAAGCGCATCACCTGCACGACGCGATTGTGCGAGTCAGAATCAAGCTGTCGATTGAGAGCGAAGCGAAGTTCAACGAAGCGTTCGTGCGCGATGCGCTGCGCCGCGCAGGTGTCAGCATGATCGCGGCAATTCAGAAAGAGATCGAACAGCCTGCGCGCGCTCGATTGGGCGGCAGCCCCGAAGGCATGACCGACGCTCAACTGCTGGATCGCTACTTGATCAGCAAGCAGATCGGGGATGCGCGGCGCGAACGTCTGCTGGCGGAAGCGGCGATCATCTTCGAGGCGGCGGCGCAAAGCGGGCAGGACAGCGCGACATGAGCGATGTGCAGGATGCGCGGTATCTCAAGATACTGCTTGACCGCATCGAAACGTGCAAAACCTACAAGCCCAAGTTCGGGCAAGGCGTGGGCACGGGATTGTCGCTGGATGAATTCACAGTGTTGTACAGCGCCGATCCGTTTTACGCATGGTTCGGGCTGGATCACCCGCTGATGTACGCGGCGCACAAAGCGGCGGGCGGTATCACATCGGTATATCGCCAAATCGGTATCGGTGTGGAGCATCTGTTCCGGCAAATCCTATCGGACACCTTGGGGCTATCACTTGCACAAGCCGCTTGGTCATACGTCGTGCAAACTAGCAGCGGGGCATCGAGAACGTTATCGCTTGATGGGCGAATTCAAACGGGCGACATTCAAGACCCTGTCAGACGCGAACACTTTCAAACTTGGCTGCACAATGCATCAGCATTAACACAGGTATCCCCAGAAATCAGCCATGTGTTGAAAGGCGCGGTCTTTGAAGTACGTCAGGGCTACAAAAGCAAAGACTCCAAGCGCCAAAATGCAGATATTTCCAACGCCGCAACTGCGTATGCGAACGGCTATTTGCCTGTCGTCCTGCTGCTCTCCCAACAAATTGATCTTGATGTGCTGACTCGTTATCAATTGCAGCGATGGTTGGTGCTGCGGGGATTTATCGGCAGTTCAGCCATCGAATCCACCTATGCGTTTATGCGCTTGGTCGTGGGCTACGATCTGGCGGCATTTTTCGAGCGCAATCATCCGGTCTTGAAATCCACGATCATCGACGTGTTAAATACCCTGTTGAGTTCACATGACTAAACAGCACAACGAATTCACGTTCAAACACAATATCAGCCGGGGGCGGCACGGGTGGCTGCGCCTGACTCCCGCATATTCGGTGACGTTGGTAGAAAAACTGCTCACACAGGTGCAGCCTGTCAGCCATGTGCTCGATCCATTTTGTGGAACAGGGACGACTGGCGTGGTGTGTGCACAGCAGGGAATCGAATGTGACTTGACCGAGATCAACCCATTCTTGATCTGGTTGGCACGGGCGAAAACAGAGTTCTACGTGCCTGAGCACATCGATTCGGCACGAAACCTTGCGCTTGCTGTGATTGACCTTTGCGGGAGAGCGCCTGACATTAATTCGCTGTGGATTCCCCCAATTTCACATATCGAACGCTGGTGGAATGACGATGCGCTTGGGTTTCTAGCAAAACTTCACCACGCGCTCTCACGGGTCACTGCACCGAATACGCCGGAACACGACCTACTGATGATCGCGTTTTGCCGACTGCTGATCGATATTTCCAACGCGGCTTTCAATCACCAATCGACATCCTTCAAAACGTCGCAAATGCTTGAACTCCCGTTTGACCGCCATGACGTGTACGCACAGCAGTATTTGAGCATTGTCGATAGAATCACCGCGGCGGCGAATGATCTCATCAGTGTGCGTGCAAACATTTTTAGGTGTGATGCGCGTGATTTACATATCTTGCCAGCCAACACCTATGATTGCGTCATTACGTCACCACCCTACCCGAATCGCATGAGCTATATTCGGGAACTGCGCCCATATATGTATTGGTTAGGCTACCTAAAAGAAGCACGGGAAGCGGGTGAACTCGATTGGCAAGCGATTGGTGGGACTTGGGGCATCGCCACCAGCCGCGTTGGGCAGTGGCAGCCCAACGGACACAATGTAGATTTGCCCGACATGCAAGCGACCTTAGGTGCGATTTGGGCAGAAAGCCCACTGCTGGCGAACTACGTGCATAAGTATTTTGTCGATATGTCGCTGCACTTCGCGGCGCTCAAGCGGGTGCTGAAAAGCGGCGCGAAACTGTATTATGTGATCGGGAATTCAAAGTTTTATGATACCGTTGTCCCCGTCGCGGAGTGGTATGCGGCGTTGATGCGGCAGCACGGATATGAATCCGTTAATATCGACATTTTACGTAAACGGAACTCAAAAAAAGAATTGTTCGAGTATGTCATTTCTGCCGCGAAGCCTTGATGTGAGTAACTGAATGCTGCCAATTCGTCTGGAAATCAAGAACTTTCTCGCCTATCGCTCGCCTGATCCGGTGCGCTTTGAGGGGATTCATCTCGCGTGTTTGACGGGTGCGAACGGCGCGGGCAAATCGTCACTGCTCGATGCGATCACATGGGCGCTGTGGGGCAAAGCGCGCACACGCAGCGATAACGATCTCGTCCACATGGGACAATCCGAGATGTACGTGATGCTCGAATTTGAGCAAGAAGGCACGGTTTATCGCGTGATTCGCCGCCGTTCACGCAAATCAAACAGCGGGGCGTTGAATTTGCTCTCGCTGATGGAGGATGGGTCGTGGAACAACATGGACGAGCCGAACATGCGCGCGACGCAGGCGAAGATCAATCGTCTTTTGCGCTTGGACTACGAAACGTTCGTGCATTCGGCGTTTTTGCAGCAGGGTAAAGCCGATGCGTTTAGCACCAAACAGCCAACGCAGCGCAAGCAAATCTTGACGGATATTCTCGGTCTTTCACGCTTTGAAACCTACGAAGCGCACGCCAAAGACACGATCAAGGCGTTGAGCGAACAAATCGGCATCTACGACAGCCGCATCCAAGAGATTGACACTGAATTGGCGCGCGAGCCGCAGTATCAGCGCGAGCTTGCGGAAGCGCAAGAAGTTCAGCAAGCGGCGCAAGCAGCGCTCAACCATGCGCTCGAAATGATGCGCGAAGTCGAAGGCGCGACAGTCGATTTGCGAAAAGCGCAGGAACGCAAAGCCGAAATTGAACAGCGGTTGAAAGAATACGAACGCGAAGCGAAAACGTTGGAAGAAGATCGCCAGCGGCGCGAAGCGCGCATCGCGGAATACGAGTTAGTGGTGGCGGCGCGTGACGAGATTGAACAGGGGTATCAAAAACTGCAAAACGCGCGGCAGGATGATCAAGCGTTGGGCGGGAAACTGCAACAGCGCGCGGATTTTGACGAACAGCGCCGCGAGATCGAACGCCAAATCGAAGCGGTGCGCGCCGAACTCATGAGTGAAGCCGCCGAATACGATGGGCAAATTGGTGGGCTGGAACGTCAAATCGCGGCAGCCAAACACGATGAACTCGCGGAAGTTCGCGCCGAACTTGCGGCGATGGCGGCGCTTAACGCACAGCAGCAGACAGTCAGCGAAGCCGTGATGGCGCTGGAAACCGAACGCGCCGATCTCACCGCCACCAACCGCACGCTCAAAAGTGAAATGGATGCTCTGCGTGACCGTCTGGATCGGCTGGAAGCGACGGAAGGCGCGCTGTGTCCGGTATGCGGGCAGCCATTGAGCGAAGAAAAACGCCTTGAACTCATTGATCAACTGCATCGGGATGGCACGACACGCGGCGATACGTACCGCGCTAACGGCGCGCGTGTGATGGAGATCGCGGCGCTGATCGCAGAACATCAAGCGACACTCAAAACCCTTGAAACTGATTTGCGGCGGCGCGCCAAACTGGAACAACAGGAAGGAAAGCTGCAAGCGGGTGTCGATGCCGCGCACAAAGCCTCGCTAGAACTCGATGAGGTGCGCGCTCGACTCGACGCGGTGCGCGGCATCCTTGAGCGTGACGAATACGCGCTTGAACTGCGCGCCCAATTGAGCGACATTGACCAGCAGATCGCGCAAGTTGGCTACGACAAGGATCGCCATGCCGACGCGAAACAGCAGTTGAATCAATATGTCGCCTATGAGCAGCAGTACACGCGCTTGACCACCGCGCTTGATGCGCTGCCGGATATGCGGGAAGCGCTGGCGGGAACGCTGCTGCGAATCGAACGGCTGGAAAGCGCATGGGCAGCATTGGAGCAGCAGTACGAAGAAACCGAACTGGAGATTGCGCGGCTCACGGTGCTGGCGAACGAGTACAAAGTGCGTAGCGAAGAAGTCAGCCGCCAGCGCACCATCGAAAGCCAAGCGAATATCCGCTTGGGGGCGGCGCAGCAAAATCTCGCGGCGCTCGAAAGTTTGCGTGAACGCAAAGCCGATCTCGAAATTCGCCTCGCCGAAGCGCGCGAAAATCGCGCCGTATACGAAGAACTCAAGCTGGCGTTTGGCAAGAACGGCATCCCCGCCATGATCATCGAAACGGCGATTCCCGAATTGGAAAGCGCGGCAAATCGTCTGCTCACGCGCATGACAGACGGACGCATGAACTTGCAGATCAGCACACAGCGCGACAAACAAACGGGCGGCGTGGCGGAAACGCTCGACATACAAATCGCGGATGAACTTGGCACGCGCCAATACCAGATGTTCAGCGGGGGCGAAGCCTTCCGAATCGATTTCGCGCTGCGGGTCGCGTTGAGTCAGTTTCTCGCGCGGCGGGCGGGGGCGCATCTACGCACACTGTTCATTGACGAAGGGTTTGGCACGCAAGACGAAGACGGGCGCAACAAACTCATCGAAGCGATCACGGCGATTCAAGAGGATTTCGACATGATCCTTGTGATCACGCACATTGATGATCTGCGCGACTCGTTTCCGGTGCATATCGCCATCGACAAGACGAGCGAGGGCAGCCGCATCAGCTTGCGGTGAGGTGTGGTAGACTACAATCAATGACTTCCAGAAGGATTGTGATGTTGTCACCACCGAAACGTGAACACTTCATGGCGCTTGTGGAAAAGTTGACCGAAAAACAGGCGGACAGCAAATGGCGAACCAGACGAAGCAGATGCGAGTGGGCGTGAACAGCCTTATGACGAGTCGAAAGATGAAATGATTGGGGTTTTCGAGAGTGATGCCAATCTTTCAGTAAAAAATGGGACAACGGCTTCAGCGCAAGGACACCACTGAAACCACATGAGCTATCTCGCTGACTCTGGATATGTTATTGCTGTCGCCAACGGTTCTGATCGTCTTCATGCAACATGCTTGGCGGTTCATCGGCAGATAAATGCAATCTATTTGCTCCAACCAAGTCTCACAGAAATTGAGTACCTGCTCATGCGGGAAAATGGACAAACAGCGGCAGCACATTTTCTCCGTGAGCTTACAACGAGCAAATATCGTGGGGGTAGGGTTGATGACGCAGATTTGCTGCGCGCCGCCGATCTCAACCTCGCTTTTGCCGAACACCTTAAAATCAAGACTATTCTCACGGTGGATCGGCGTGATTCTCGCGTGGTGCGTTCATCACACGAGCATTTCGAAATTTTGCCGTAAAGAGATGACCTTGACCCGACTACGTTTTCTCTTATTGCTTCTGCTGGTGACGCTCATCGCGGCGGGATGCGGCGCGGCGGTGCAGCCGATTGTGCCGACAGCTCGCCCGACGCTCACCCCCTCACCGACGGCTCGCCCGACGGACACGCCGGATCGGGATGCGCCGCCCACGGCCACAGCCACTTTACCGCCGGATACGCCATCTTTCGGTCCGTCGCCCACGCCGCTGTTTGGATCGCCGCTGGTGGCACAGGCGAACCCGCAGACACAGCCGACTTCCGCCAACCCGAACGCGCCGCGCATTGAATTTTTCACCACAGACGTTGCTGCTGTCGCGCCCGGAGATGGAGTCAATCTATACTGGTCAACGCGCAACGCGGTGGGCGCGAATATCTACCGCGTGGTCAACGGCGTGCGAAATCAAGTGTGGAACGTGGGACCGGACGGCAGTTTAACCGTACCCACTAACCGACGGGATCGCGGCGGGCTGGAATTTTTGCTGGTCGTGGGGGATGGGGCGCAGACCGCCGAACAAACACTCATGATCCCGCTGGCGTGCCCGGATGTGTGGTTCTTCCAGCCCGCGCCGGAAGCCTGCCCGCTGAACGCGGCGCAAGAAACGCTCGTGATCGAACAGTCCTTCCAGACCGGGCGCATGGTATTTATCCAGTCCACCAACACGGTGTATGCGCTGTTCAACGATGGGCGCGCGCCCGCGTGGATTTCGCTGCCCAATCGTTATGATCCGGCGATCCATCCCGAATTTGATCCTGAATTTGCCAACGCGCTCCCACCGGGATTTTTCCAACCGCTGCGTGTGCTTGGCTTCGTGTGGCGCGGCAATGACACTGTGCGGAATCGACTCGGCTTAGGGGTTGAATCGGAATTCTCGTTTAACGGATTTGTGCAAAGCGCTGGGACGGACGACAACGAAACACTGTTCGTCAGCAGCGCTGATGGCAGCGTGCTTCAATTCTTGCCGCGTGGTGAAGTCTGGCAGATTATCACGCCGCCATAGTTGGGGCGACCCGTGCGAAACAACTTTCGCCTGTCGCCCGCCCAGATATGGAATTGTTGAAGTAGTGTGTAAGCTATCAGGAAGAAACCATGCTCAATGAGCCTGCGTCGTCGATTGATGACCGTCCCGCAGCACGTTCATCCGTGCGCTATCCCAATCAACTGAGCGGAGAAACCAGCCCGCTGCATGACCAGATTCGCCAGATGGTCATGAAAGTATTCATGATCGAACGTGAGATGTTCGCGCGCGACGATGATGACTCCGAACGAAATATGCGTTCACCCATGCTGATGCTTCCCGACGGGCGCTTGACCGCCGCGTTTGAGGGACGCTTGCTCATCGACAGCGAAGCAGCATACGCCCAGTTAGACGAAGCCTTCAAGCCGATCAACCATATCCCACTGTTCCGCGTGGAAAACGGTAAGCAGATCATCTACGCCGTGTCGGGGCGTGTAGTTGTGCGCCCGCGCCCCATCTGGCTGAATGTCGTGCTGTTTATTGCTACCGTGATCAGCGTGTTAATGCTCGGCACGATACAGGCGATTAACGAAATCGCGGATGGCAGCGAAGCGATTGCCCAACCGTATATTGATAACTTCTGGCTCGAATTGTGGCGCGGACTGCCGTATGCGGTCTGTATCTTGTTAATTTTAGGCGCGCATGAATTGGGGCATTATTTCGCGGCACGGCGGCACAAACTCGCCGTTACGCCGCCGTATTTCATCCCTCTGCCGCCGCTGCTTGTGCCTACGCCCATCGGCACAATGGGCGCGTTCATCCAACTGCGCGAGCCGATGCGAAATCGTAAAGTGCTGTTTGACGTGGGGGCATCGGGACCCTTCATCGGCTTGATCTTCGCCGTCCCGATCTTGATCATCGGCTTGGCGACTTCGCAGGTAAATACCGTTACGCCGGGGGGACTGGTTGAAGGTAATTCGCTGCTGTACGCAGGGATCAAAACCATCGTCTTTGGGCGATTTCTGCCTTCTGGCGGGCAAGATGTATTCTTGAATCAGGTCGCGTGGGCGGGGTGGGTTGGCTTGCTGGTGACGGCACTCAATTTGATGCCTGTCGGGCAGTTGGACGGCGGACATATCCTGTATTCGCTCATCGGGGAGCGCGCGCGGCTGCTGTATTATCCGGTCTTGATCGCCATGACTGTGCTGACCTTCACCGTGAGCGATAGCTGGGTGTTTTGGCTGGCACTGCTGCTCATCTTCGGGCGCATGTACGCCGCGCCGCTGGATATGATCACGCCGCTGGATCGACGGCGGCGCGCACTTGCGGTCATTGGCTTGCTGGTGTTTGTGATCACGTTTGTGCCCATCCCATTTAGTTACGTAGGAGAAGGGGCTGATCCCACGCCGCGCCAGAGCGCGTTCATGGCGGCGCAGTGGCTGCTCCCGCTGTCGGCGCTGCTAATGGCGGCATGGACGCGGCGGCGCGCGCGATAGAGCATATCACGTTTCACTGTACACTTGCTGATCCGGCATCCGGGGATGTTCCTGCGGAAGCGGGCTTTGAATCACCCACCCGCCGTCGATGAACAGGTTTTGCCCGGTGATCTGCCGCGCTTCTGGCGAAGCGAGAAACAGCACCGCCGCCACCACATCTTCGACATACCCGACGCGCCCGCTGGCGCTCACCTGTGACCAGTTGTGTTCATAATGCGGGTCTTCGCGGACGACTCGTTCGGTCAACGTCGCGCCGGGGCTAATCGCGTTGACGGTGATGCCGTATGATCCCAATTCGAGCGCCAGCGATTTCGCCATCATCTGAATCCCCGCTTTGGTCATGCTGTAGATGCTGAAATTCGGGAACGCCTGCTGCCCCACCACTGACGACGTGAGCAAGATTCGCCCCCCCCTGCCCGCCGCGATCATGCGCTTGGCGGCGGCTTGCGCGGTGAAATACGTGCCGCGCAAATTCACCGCTGTGATGCGGTCAAACACATCCGGCGTGCTTTCGAGAAACGGCATGTAGCGCGTGATCCCGGCGTTGGCGACGACGATATCCAGCCCGCCGTGCTGATCCGCGAATGCGTTGATCGCGCTGGTTGTCGTGTTCACATCGGCGGCATCGCCGGGAAATGCGGTCACGCGGGCTGCGCCAATTTCGTCATTGATCGTCGAAGCGGCGCGGCGGGCTAAATCCGCGTCATAGTCGTTGAGCGCAACATGCGCCCCGTGTTGGGCAAAGGCGCGGCAAATCCCACAGCCGATCCCCTGCCCAGCGCCCGTGACAAAAACCGTCTTATTTTCAAATCGCATTTTTGAACCTCACAAGATCAAGAAAGAAATCTGATTTATCAGAGAAGATGTGTTGTAGGGGCGCGATATATCGCGCCCGTTCATATCGGGCGGGATGTATGCCGCCCCTACAAAGGACAATCCCCATTTATTGGAAAAAGACATGATGCCCCCTACGGTACTGGGGGGGATGCCAATGCCTTCACGCCCGCCTCTAACACCTCAATGATGCGATCCACGTCGTAGATGCAGCCCGCCCATGTGCCGCCGCTGACTCCTTGCAGCGCCGCCCACAGGCGTGTGTCATTCGGCAGGCGTGGATGGGGACGCAAATCGGGGTGAATCGGGCGCGCATCCAGCACCGCCGCGCCTTGATCCGGCGTGAGTTCGCCGTGTTCAGGCGTGGCAACCAAATTGACCGATCCCTCAAGCCTATTGCGATCCAGCACAATTTCGATGGTATCGCCATCGCGGACTTTGCCAACTGCGCCGCCCGCTAACGCTTCAGGTCCAACATGCCCGACGCACGCGCCCGTCGAAAAACCGGAGAACCGTCCATCGGTGATCAAGCTGACCTGCTTGCCCCATTCGAGATACTTGAGCGCCGACGTGATCTGCGCCGTTTCGACCATGCCTGTCCCCAACGGACCGATCCCAATCAGTACCATAATATCACCCGGTTTGACCTGAACAGCGCCGCCGCGCCCTTTGACCGCTTCAATCGCCGCCGCTTCGCTGGTGAATACCCGCGCTTGTCCGCGATGACGGAACACGTTATCTGCGCCCACCCGCGACGGATCGATGCTGGTCGCTTTGACGACGGATCCCTGCGGCGCGAGATTGCCCACTGGAAAAATCACGGTGCTGGTCAAGCCTTCGCGCCGCGCGGTGTCGGCATCCATGATCACACGGTCAGGGTCGATTCCGTCCGCCTGTGCTAACAGTTTGCGGACTGCGTGCCGCCGTTCGCTCGATTCCCACCAGTCGAGAACGGTATCGAGCGTTTCGCCCGATGCGGTAAGTACATCCGTGTGCAGCAAGCCCATGCGCCGCAAATGCAGCATAACTTCCGGCACGCCGCCCGCCATGAACACATGCACCGTCGCGTGATTGCGCGGACCATTGGGGAGCGCATCGACCAAACGCGGCACGCTGCGGTTGATGCGCTGCCAGTCTTGCACAGTCGGCGCGGTGAGTCCTGCTTGTTGGGCAATCGCCGGGATGTGCAGCAGCAAATTGGTTGATCCGCCGAACGCGGCATGGACGAGCATCGTGTTTTCGAGTGAGCGCGGCGTGATCAAGTGTTTAAGAAGCTGTCCTTGCGCCTTCATGCGAATCAATGCCAGCGCAGATCGGCGCGCCATGTCGAGCCAGATCGGTTCGCCGGATGGACTTAACGCGCTGTGGGGCAGCGACAAGCCGAAGCCCTCCGCGACCACCTGTGATGTCGCCGCCGTTCCCAAAAATTGACAGCCGCCGCCGCTTGATCCGCAGGCGCGGCAGCCCATCGTCGCGGCGTAATCAAGCGTGATCATGCCCTGTGCGAAGCGCGCGCCAATCGTCTGGATCATGCCCGCGTCCTCAGCGTCAATCGCCGGAAGCGTCACCCCGCCCGGCACGATGATCCCCGGCATTTCGCCAAAGCCTGCCAGCGCCAACATCATCGCGGGCAAGCCTTTGTCGCATGTGCCAATGCCCATCACGCCATCGCGCGTGGGCAGTGACCGGATCAAGCGGCGGGCGACCATCGCCGCGTCGTTGCGATAGGGCAGACTGTCCATCATGCCATCCGTCCCCTGTGATCGACCATCACACGGATCGGTCACATAGACGGCGAAGGGCATGGCGTTGTTGTTTTTGAGTGTTTCGGCGGCTTCGCGCACCAGCAAATTGACTTCCCAATGTCCGGTGTGATAGCCAAGCGCAATCGGATCGCCATTTTCGGCGCGCAAGCCGCCGTGCGTGCTGACGATCACGTATTGATCGCGCCCGACTTCTTCGGGATTCCAGCCCATCGCCGCCGCTTGTGTCATGCCGAACAGGTTGCCACTCGGTTCATCGAGCAGCATGTGTTCGGTCAGCGGAAAGCGTCCGTCTGCGCCTTCGCCTTTGGTGCGCGTGCCATCGACATAGCGTTCAGAGCCTAAAACCGATTCGCGGCTGGGAAGTTGAGATGAAGTCATGAAGTTGATCGCCTTGTAACAATATGACGTTTGAGAATAGTAGAGATTATCAGGCTCTCTTGCGTGAGAAGCAATACTAACCTAATCCTGCCAAATACGGGTTCGCAATATGCAATCTTATTTATTGCGAGAATAATATCAGTGTATCATTCTTATTGACATACACTGTGCGCCGTGTTTGGCGACACTTATTCGCATGATCAAGTGAGGAACTATGAAACGTTATCTTGCATTGAGGGCTGTTGCGGGGCTGTTTACGGTCATTGGTGGCGTGGCTTTTATCTTGACATTCGTCTACATTGTCATTTCTTCGATTGACGCTCTCTCGTTTGCATCACGCTACCGTATTGCGCCCCAGTTCGGTCCAATGATATTTACAGCACTACCGTTTATCGTTTCTGCCATTTTTACGCTCGCCTTCGGTCAGCTCATCGACCTGATTGTGAACGCTGCTCAAGATTTACAGGAAATAAAAGTAAATATGAGCCGACAAGGTCGAGCTATGTACTCGCAAGTTGAAGGTATTCACCGAAACGTCGGGTTTCTTGCAACAAATCGGCAAGGTAACGTTTCAAATCCACCTGAAAATGGGTGATTGTGTCGCTTGTATCAGCGGTGACTTGCGTCCAAACAAATGTGTATGGTTTGCCCGATGCTCGTTATGATTGACGCATAGTTGTGTGCAAAAGAGGGATAAAGCAAATGCCAGTTACGGGGATTGATCGCAAAGTTATTGTGCAGGTGTGCTTGATCGTCAGCGACGTTGAAACCATCGCGCGGCGCTGGAGCGAGATCATGGGGTGGACGCTCCCCAATTTTATGACCACGCTTCGCCATGATGTGACTAAAGCGACTCATTTTGGCAAACCGACCAATGCGCGCATCAAAATGCTGCTGTTCAATGTCGGACAAATTCAATTTGAAGTCATGCAGCCGTTGGATGAGGACAGTACATGGCATGATTTTCACTCGAAGCACGGCGATGGCATTCACCATGTCGCTTTTTTTGTGCCGCAAACCGCCCCCGCTGCCGAATCATTTGCCCAACACGGCTACGTGATCACGCAGCAGGGGTTGTTTGATAATCAAGGCGGGATGTACACGTATTTGGATACCGAAAAAGACCTCGGCGTGGTCATCGAACTGTTGGAAGTGTACGGCGGTACACCGGCGTTTCAAGCGCCGCCGTTTGACCCGCAAAAAGGCATCGGCACAGATGTGGTGGTTCAGGTCGGCATGATCGTCCACGACATCGAAAAGACCGCGCAGCGATATGCCGAAGTCTTGGGACTGCCCGCGACAGGAATTATGGTCACGCCGGGATACGAACAGGTCAAGACGACCTTTCGCGGTCAGCCAAGTGAAGCCACCGCGAAGCTGGCATTTTTTGATGCGGGACAGGTGCAGCTTGAACTGATTCAGCCGGATGAAAAGCCGAGCGTGTGGCGCGAATTCTTAGAATCGCACGGCGAAGGCGCGCATCATGTCGCGTTCCGCGTGGCGAACACGCAGCGCGCCGTTGATCATCTCGCTCAGTATGGGATCACCGTCTCACAGCAGGGCTTATATACCGATCACAGCGGCATCTACACTTACATGGACAGTCAGGAAATGCTTGGCACAACGCTCGAACTGCTGGAGAATTTCGCGCGCTAAAAATCTGCCAATTCGGGATTGATACGGGGAGATTTTTGCGATATGCTATATTTCACACTGCGGCCCCGTAGCTCAATTGGCAGAGCAGTTGACTCTTAATCAATTGGTTAGAGGTTCGAGTCCTCTCGGGGTCACATACAAAAGCGCACTCACGCGAGTGCGCTTTTTGTTTTCACAACCTCACATAGGGGATACATTCCCGTGTACTGCCCTGAATTGACGACACTCACCCCTTGAGCGAGCCTTGAAGCAGCGCGCTAATGATCTGGCGTTGGAACACGACAAACACGATCAACGTAGGCAGCAGGATGAGAATCGTGCCAGCGCACAGCAGCGGAACATTCGTCGCGTAATGCCCTTGAAATGCTCCTAATGCGCCCGCCATCGTTCGCTCGGTGGGGTCTTCGACCAACACCAGCGCGAGAAGAAACTGATTCCACGTCCAGACCGACATCAGGATGCCCAGCGAAGCCATAGGCGCGCGCGCAAGCGGCAGATGAATCCGCATGAACAAATCCCACAGAGTCGCTCCATCGACGCGCGCCGCCTCTGAAATTTCCGACGGCATATTCACAAAATGCGCCCGCATCCAGAACACCGCGAACGGCATATACAGGGCGATCAACGGCAGCACAACCGCCAAGCGCGTGTTATAGATTCCAATCGCCCGTTCGAGATAGTAGAGTGGGACGATAATCCCGCCGAACGGAAGCGTCAGACCGAACACAAACAGCCCGAATAATATCCGCGAGCCGGGGATGCGTAGATGTCCGATGGCGAAGCCTGCCATCGTTGAAATGATCAGCGCCACGGGCACAACGGCGATCACGATATAGGTGCTTGAACCGAGCAGAGCGGTCATGTTGGCGACGTTGAAAGCCTCGATGAAGTTGCCCCACTGCGGTTCAGCGGGGATCTCAAGTCCCCGCGGCAGCGTCCCCGAAGGATGCAGCGCCGTGATAAAAATGCTGATAAAGGGTAGAATCGTGATTGCCATCAGCGCGAGCAGCAGAATGCGCCCGCTGTAAACCTCTGCCTGTGCGATTTTCATGAGGCGACCTCCCGATTCAAGCGCTGGAAGGGCAGAATGACGATTAACACCAGCACCATCAGCATGACGGCAAGCGCGGATGCAGGACCGATTCGCTGCTCGGTGAAAGCAAGGATATAAATCTGTACACCGGGAACAGCCGTCGAATTGCCCGGACCGCCCGCTGTGGTCACATAGACAATATCAAATGCAGCAAGCGCGGCGATCACCGTGACGGTGAGGCACACGCCGATCTCGTTGCGAACCAGCGGAACAGTGATGCGGGTGAACTCTTTGAACCAACTCGCGCCATCAATCCGCGCCGATTCGAACAGCGACGGATCGAGCTTCGACATGCCCGTCCACAGCAGGACGGTGCAAAAGCCAAGCAGCACCCACACCCCGATCATGCCGACAGCCGGAAGTGCCCAGTCGAAATCGCCCAGCCACGCCCGCGCGACGGATTCCAGCCCGATACCGCGCAGCACCTCATTAATCAAACCCGGAAGCGCCAGCAGCCAGCCCCAAATGATTCCGGCGGCAACCAGAGGGATGACCTGTGGTAGGAACAGGACAGTACGCGCAATCGAACCAAAACGTCCCGTTGCCGTGCGGTGCATGATGCTGGCAACCACAAGCCCAAGCGACACCGGGATGAAACTGAAGAAGATGACCAACCGGAACGAGTTCACAATCGTCCCCAACAGATCGGGGTCTTCCAGCACCCGGACATAATTATCAAAACCCACCCATGTCATTGGACCAAACCCGTTCCAACGCACAAACGAGTATTGGATGCTCATGAGCAGCGGCAGCAGAACAAAAACGGCATACATCACCAGCGCTGGCAGCACAAACAGCCAGCCAATAACATTCTCCCGGCGGAGCACCCTGTTTCGGGTGTTCTGCCGGGAAAATGTGGAAGCCGTAGGGCGATTTTCTGACGTTCTGATGGTCATTGTCGATCTCACAGGCGCAGGACTCGCCCTGCGGTCTAAAGTTATTCGGAGAGCTGACGTTCGTATTCTTCTTGAACGGCTTGGAGTAGGCCTTCAGCGTCCTGTCTGCCGCCCACCATCTTTTGAAGTTCCGGTGTCCAGCCTTGTGCGAAGATCGCGCTGGTCGCGTTGGCGATGAAGTCCATCGAAGTTCCCGCTTCGCCAATAACCACCCCGGCTGCCAGCGTTTCAATGGTGATCGACCCTTCTTCGACATTCGGCATCGGTAGACCCGACGGACCGCCGGGGTTCGAGCCACCAACATCGACGGCAATCTGGCGGGCGGTTTCGTTCGTCGCTACCCAGTTGAAGAAGAACGCGGCGCAGTCGGCATTGACAGCGTTTGCAGCGATACCGAACGTTAGCGGCGCGGACATGGCAGCCGGTGCGCCACCTTCTTCGGCAGGAGGCATCAGGAAGAACCCAACATTACCCGGCATATCCGTGTTGTATCCCGCATTCTGCCAGTCGCCATTAAAGATGAAGACCCCTTCACCCTGTCCGAAACGAGCGTTCGCCGCCGTGTATTCAATGGCATTGATGTCTTCGGGGAAGTAGCCGTTCTCAATCCACCGCTGTAGGTGCTCGGCGGCAAGAATATTTTCGGGAGTCACAATCGTCGCGCCCGGTTTCTGGAAGATCCAGTCATTGATCGGTTCAACGGGTCCAAGCGATCCCATCAGCGCCTGAAGCGGGAACGCAAGCCCCATACCGCTGAGTGCGCTGCCCCACTGCATAATCGGCAGGAGTCCCGCTTCTTTTGCGGCGGCTAGCAGCGCCTCAAATTCAGCGAGTGTCGCCGGCGGCTCGGTCATGCCAATCTGGGCTGCCAGTTCGCGGTTGTAGAAAATCCCCGTCAAGCTGTAGTTAAGCCCCATCGCGTACAGCGATCCCGAACCGCGTGTGCCATCTTCCGCGACACGATTCTGGTTGAGCTGCGGCACGGGCCAATCGTTCCAGCCGAAGGCTTCTGCGTACTCGTCGAGATTCTTGAGCAGACCCTGTGTTGCAAACGAGACCATCGTTGGCAGACGAATCAGGTCGGGCGGGTTGTCACCGGAAAGCAGACGCGGCGTAGAGTTGATCAGGTTCGTGAACTGGTCTTGGCTGATGTCCCACGTCACATTCGGGAATTGGGCAGTGAATTCCTCGGCAAGACGGAACGGAAGGTCGAAACCCGTTTCAAAATAGGCACGCAGCGTCACCGGATCACTGCCACAATCCGGCGCGGCATCCTGCGCGGCGACGGTGGAAGTCTTTACGGCGACTGAGAAAATCGCCAGAACGGTGACTATCGAAAGAATGAACGAAAACAGGCGTTTCATGTGAACAACTCCTCTGTTTTATATCTGGTCAATAAAGTGATGTGTGCATCTGCCGACATTCCGATACGCTCTAATTTATGCCAGTTGTGAATAAGCCTCCCTCCAGCCAGCGGTCCTAGCCGCCTACACTCCCTTTACAACAGTCTCAACAGAATTTGCGCCGCACAAAGCGGTCATATTCTGGTTGATACGAGAAATCGCGCTTACCCCTTGCCTATCTACACGCCCCCGCGATAGCGCTGTGTGGTCGAGCGAACAACCACTTCCAACGCTGGCAGCTCTCGCGGCTGCACATTTTCCGGCGTAAGCAGCATGTCCAATAGAAGCTGCATTCCAAGGTATCCGCTTCGTTCAAGATGTTGGCGAACGGTTGTCAAATCCAGATAGCGGCTCAACTGCACATCATCGAAACCAATGACCGAAATATCTTCAGGCACGCGCAGTCCCATCGCGCGGATTGCGAGAATGCACCCAATCGCCTGAATATCGGACATGGCGAAAATGGCAGTTGGGGGTTCGGGGAGCGCCAGAAGCGACTCCGTCAGCCTTTGAGCCGTTTCTTCTCCATGAACACCCAGACAGACATAATCTGGATTGAACGGAACATGGTAGGATTCAAGCGCCGACACATATCCCTTGTAGCGCAGTTCACTTGTGGGGATGCCAAAATCGTTAGGGAATTCATCGCCTACATAAGCAACCCGTCGATGACCTAAATCGAGCAAATGCTGTGTCGCCAAAAACCCGCCGTGCAGGTTATCCGGGCTAATGCAGTTCATTTCGCCGTTACATACGTCACTCAACAGCACAAACGGGATCCCCGCATTCGTTAGTAATTCTCGTTCTTCATCGGATAGATTAAGTGTGATTACCAGCAGCCCATCGACAGTGGATTGTTCGACAATGGTGAGAATCTGCTCATGTTGGCGATCCGGTTCGCTCACGTTGTAGAGAACAAGGTTGTAGTCGTTTTGCTGATGATCCAGCGCCATTTGAATGCCGCGCAGTCGTTCGACAAATGATGGGGGCGTAATGAAAGGCATAATCGCGCCAACGCCGCGATGATGAGTCCCAGTCGAAAGCTGGCGCGCAACCTTGCTGCGTTTGTAGCCAAGCTCACGAATAGCCCTAAGCACCCGTTCCTGCGTTTCCGGGCTTACGCGCGTGCTGTTGTTAAGGACGCGAGATACCGTCCCAACTCCGACCCCCGCAGCTTTGGCAACATCATAAATCGTGGGATTTGGCATGAAAATTTTTACCCGACTAAAAAACTTTTTCTCTCATGGAAGCGCTTCCACCAATATCTGCTATGGTATTTCGCTTTTGCGATGGTGTCAAGAAATCGTCAGTGGCTCTCTGTGGCGGCGGGTGTAGAACAAAAAAAAGACCCCGAATTGGGGTCATAGCTGCTCTTTATTTGTTTCGGGCGAAAGCGCCCCTTCTCGAAAGCGACGACACTCTCCATTATAGGGATATGACCGCCGCGTGAACGTCACCTCACCCCAAATACTTGTTCCACCCTACAAATCGAAGCTCAAAGCCGTCACCGAATGCGGCTCAAATGTGTAGCGAACCGATGACGATCCGGCGCTGATGACCGTTTCCGTCGTGCGAACGCGGTTGGGATGCTCAAACGAGTTCTCGGCTTTAATGTCCGCCCCGTTGACCACCCACGCGCGCCCCGATCCTGTGAACTGTCCCCCTTCCAGCGTGATCGTCGTTTCTTGCGCGGCTGTCTCGCTGCGGTTGACGACGAACACCGTCAGCTTGCGCGCCCGATCATCGAGCGTGGCGGACACATCGAGCGTGCGAAGCGCCGTCAAATCTCCCGCTGAAAACGTGTCGCCCGTCCAGAAAGCATCGAGCGCGATATTGCCACAGGTGCGGCGGTACAGTTCAAACGGGTGGAAGATTGTCTGTAAAAACAGCCCGTCAGCGTTGGTGAAGATCGGCGCGATCACGTTGACGATCTGCGCGATGTTCGCCATTTTGACTGTTCGCGCATGACGAATGAACGCATTGAAGTGCATCGCCACTACCAGCGCGTCTTCCAAATTATAGCGTTCTTCAAGATTGTTTCGTTCGGCGGCAGTTGCCCCCATCGCGCGATACCACACGTTCCACTCGTCTACAGCAATCATAATTGGGCGCTGAATATTGCGCTGGAGCTTCATCGCGTTGATCAGTCCTTCGGTCACGCTGATGCGTTTGTCGAGCAGTTCCGAAACCGCCATATAGCGCGCGAAATCGTTCTCTCGATTACCCACATACCAGTGGATCGCCAAATAATCAACATAATCCGACGCATGATCGAGCAAAAGCTGAATGCGCTCGACAAATTCCGCGCCCCAATGCGAGATTGCCGAAGCCAGTAGTTTGATCGACGGATCCACCCAGCGCATCGTCTTGGCGAATTCTTTGTAGGCGCGCGCATATTCCTGCGGCGTTTTGTAGCCAATCTGCCATTCGCCGTCGATTTCGTTGCCAATTCCCCAATACTTGATGTTATGCGGCGCGTCGAAACCGTGCTGGCGGCGCAAATTTGCCAGCGCCGTGTTTTGCGAACCGTTGCAGTATTCCACCCAATCGCGCGCTTCGCGCATATCGCCATCCCCGCAGTTGACGACGAAATACGGTTCAGTGTTCACCTTGCGGCAGAACTGGATAAATTCGTTCGTGCCAAAATGATTCGGCTCGATGGTATCCCACGCCAATTCGGGGCGCGCGGGACGCTCCGCGACGGGACCCACACCATCACGCCAGCGATAGCCGGATACAAAATTCCCGCCCGGATAGCGAATGATCGGCATATTCAAGCGGCGCAGCGCGTCCAGCACATCACGGCGAAATCCCTGCTCATCGGCTAAGGGCGATCCGGGTTCATAAATGCCGCCGTAGATACATCGCCCCAAATGTTCCGCGAACCCGCCGAAAATGTGCGGATGAATAGTTCCCAAGTGACGTTCAAGATCAATTTTGATGACATTCATAGTCAAGTCTGTCCAAAAAAAGTTGATGATCGGCACGGCGCATAACTGTAGCGCACATCTCCGCGCCCCGCACTTTCCATGTCTTATAGATTTGTTCTCAAAAAACCTACCAAACATTCATATTTCTGTGCGATCATGTCACGATGCGCTTATAACCTGTTCAAAAATCATCTTTGTAGGGGCGACCCGCGCGAACCGAGTTTCACCTGTCGCCCACTTAAAACCTGAAAGGCGTTTCGCCCTCATGAAGTATTTCGGCTTTCTGTTCCGGTTCATCGTTATTCCCCTCGCCGCGCTCACCTTCTGGGCATGGCGCGATAAAAAACGCGGCAAAGACCTGCCAGATACACTCAAGGGTATATTCCCTGAAGCGGCACTCGCGGGCTTGGCGACTGTCGCCGTCGCCTACACGACTCCGTGGGATAACTATCTCGTCGCTACCAAAGTGTGGTGGTATGACCCGAAGCTGGTGACGGGATTCCTGTTAGGGTGGGTTCCCATCGAAGAATACACGTTCTTTGTGCTGCAAACTCTGCTCACAGGCTCGTGGCTGCTGTTTTTGGCGCGTAATTTGCCCGTCAACGAACAAAAGCCCAAAAATCCGATGCTCATCCGCTTGGGCGTGACAGCGGCGCTTGCTTTGATTTGGGCGCGCTCAGTGCTGGCATTTTTGCGCGGCGGCAAATCGCGAACATATTTAAGTATCACCCTAGCATGGGCGCTGATTCCGATTATGATACAGACTCTATTCGGCGGCGATATTCTATGGCAGCATCGGCGCTTGGTCGCGTTGGGCATCATCCCGACGACGATCTACTTGAGCGCCGCCGATTCGCTGGCGATTGAAGGCGGCACATGGACGATCAGCCCGGAAAAGTCGATCAATTTTAAGATCGGCGGCAAGCTGCCCTTTGAAGAAGCCTTGTTCTTCTTCCTCACCAATACGCTCATCAGCATGGGCATGACGCTGGTGCTGTCGAAAGACAGCCAGAAGCGCGTCCCGCCCCGCGTGCGCCGCTGGTTGAGGTTGAAGGATCAATAACTAGGTGTGAGTGAATATGATGTCGAAATCAGTGTGTGTCTTTTGCGGGTCTGCTCCCGGTACGCGCCCCGAATATGTGCAAGCCGCGCAAGCCATCGGGCGCGGGATCGCCGAACGCGGTTGGACAGTCGTGTATGGCGGCGGTCACATTGGCTTGATGGGCGCAGTCGCGGATGCGGCGCTGGCGGCAGGCGGCAAAGTCATCGGCATCATCCCGCAGTATTTGCTTGACCGTGAAGTCGGGCATCGCGGTGTGACCGAACTCCGCGTGGTCGATTCGATGCGCGAACGCAAAGACATGATGTTTGATTTGTCAGACGCGATTGTCGTACTGCCCGGCGGCTTTGGCACGCTCGATGAAACCGCCGAAGTGACCACATGGGCGCAGTTGGGCTATCATCATAAGCCCATTTTGCTGCTCAACCAGTTCAATTTTTACGACAAGTTGATCGACTTCGTGAATCACATGACGAACGAAGGCTTTATCCGCGTCAATCACCGCGATATTCTCGTCCTCTGCCCAGATGTGACGGACGTGCTGCATAAACTCGATACTTACCACCCGCCCAAAATCGACAAATACGCCGAAATCAAAGCCGAATCCGCGAAGGCGACGGCAAAAGGGCGTGTTGACGGTGCTTCGGCAGATACTCCATCGTCAACCTAACGTCAACGGCGGGTATGGATGCTTTGCCCTATCTCAGTCTATGATAAGGGAAGGGTCTTGACCCCGCCGCGCGTCTCAAGCCTCAACGCGCCGCATATTTGCTTAATGACAGCCCGCTTCTCTTGTGAGTTTGCTTTGGGTTTATAGATTATTTGCAATTCTTAACTTCTCAACACTCCCCCAACTATTGACCGGAAAATATCGGACACCAAAGGACATGGACGACAATTTTTTGTCGTCCTCTCAATACTTCAGCCGAGCGCCGTTTTTACGCCAGCGCCCCGCCAATGTCGTCGATCAAGTCGTCGGCATCTTCGCAGCCCACATTCATGCGGATGTAGCCTTCCGGCACGGCATCGCCGCCCCAGCGGGCCCGCCGTTCCGCCGTCGTGTGGATGCTCCCGAAGCTCGTCGTCTCGATGATAAGCTTGGTACGCGAGAAAAACCGATCCGCCGCCGCTTTATCCGCCAGCGTAAAGCTGACGATGCTCCCGCCAAACCGCATCTGCCGCGCGATGATCTCCCGCGCCGGATGCGTCGGCAGGCCGGGATAGCGCACATCGCTCACCGCCGGATGCCCCGCGAGAAACTGCGCTATTTTGAGCGCGTTGGCGCTCTGCCGTTCCAACCGCAAGTGCAGCGTCCCCAACGAGCGATGCGCCAGCCACGCTTCCATCGTGCCGGGGATCGCGCCGATCTGCGTGCGCCATGTGCGAATCTTCTCTAGCAGTGCCGCGTCTTTCACCGCCACATGACCGAGCAGCAGATCGCTGTGTCCGCTCAAGCCTTTGGTATCCGATGCCGCCGAAAAATCCGCGCCCAGTTCCAGCGGGCGCTGGCTCAAGGGCGTTGCCGTCGTGTTATCCACCGCGACCAGTACGCCGTGTGCGTGCGCCGCCTCGCAAATGCGGGCGATATCGCACACGTCCAGCAGGGGATTACTTGGCGTTTCCAGCCACACCAGTTTCGCCCCGTCCAGCAGGTCGATCTGCGCGCTGTCTTTCGTCGCCGCCAGACGCACATTCACGCCCATCTGCGCGAAGTAGCCGTTTGCTAGCAGCCGCGTCGTGTAATAGCTGTCGCTTGGGATGACGAGCGTATCCCCTGCCCGTAAAGTCGAACCGAACACCGCCGCGACTGCCGCCATCCCCGACCCGAACGCCAATGCCGTGCCACCTTCCAATTCGCTCAAGGCATCTTCAAAGTGCGCCCATGTGGGATTGTGATAGCGCCCATACGTGTACGGCGACTCCGCCGGATCGCCGGGGGTGTGATACGTCGATGCGAACGTGATTTCTGGGTGAAGCGGTTTGCCGCGCTGCGGGGCGGGCTGCCCCGCGCGGATCACGCGGGTAGAATCGCGCATAGGGATCATCCTTCACATGAAAAGTTGCTAACAGTTTAATGGCGCACATCGGCGGGCGCGGCATAATGAATACCATACGAGATGAGGGCTTGCATGTCGATTTGGGAATTTAGCGCATTAGTCTCTGACCGGTTGCTCACATGGAGCGCCTTTAGCACCCTGTTGGGCTTGGGTATGTCGCTGCGGAAAAGTGCCTTCTGGCGCGGCGTGGGATCGCAGTTTATCGGGTGGGCAGTCATCGACGCGGGCATCGCCATCGTGGGCGATCAGCAGAGCGCCGCCCGCCGTGAACTACCGGACGCGAACACGCCCACGCGCTTGCGAAAAGAGGCGAACAATCTCCGCGCGCTGCTGTGGTTCAACGCTGGACTGGACATCCTGTACATGATCGGCGGGCTGTTCCTAATGGGGCGCGAAAAGTCATCCCAGTGGATGCGCGGTGTCGGCTTGGGCGTGCTGCTGCAAGGCGCGTTCCTGTTCATCTTCGACTATTTCCATGCGGGGCGCGTGCCGGATCACCGTGATTCCAAATAACCCCACTCCCAAGAAGAAATCGCCCGCCGAAATCGCCGCTGCTTTTGCCGAAGCCTTCCGCGATGCGCGCCATCACCCCTTCATCATGACGGGCAGTACGCACGGCGGCGCGGCGCTCTTGGTTCACGGTTTCCCCGGCACACCCGCCGAAATGCGCCCGCTGGCGCACATCCTCAACCGCGAAGGCTGGACGACGCAGGGAATTTTGCTGCCCGGTTTTGGCACCGACATCGAAAGTTTGCCCCGCCGCAAGGTGATCGATTGGCTGCGCGCGGTGGATATGGCGCTGATTGAGCTTCAGCGAGAGCGCCGCCCCGTGCTGTTGATCGGCAATTCGATGGGTGGTGCGCTCTCCATTCAGATCGCGGCGGCGCGTAAGCCGGATGGCTTGCTGCTCATCAATCCGTTCTGGCAGTTGAACAACATCCTGTGGAAAACCCTCCCTGTCTTGAAATTCGCGCTGCCGCAGTTCAAGCCCTTCCGCTTGATGAAGCTCGACTTCAATGACCCGGAAACGCTCAAAGGCATCGCGGGATTTATACCCGGTGCGGATTTGCGTGATCCCGAAGTGCAGAGCGCGATCCGCAATTTTGCCATCCCCACCGGAATGCTCGATCAACTGCGTTTGGCAGGTGTCGGGGCAGGGAACGCCGCGCCGCATGTGACTACGCCCACGCTGGTGATTCAAGGCGCAAACGATCCGCTGGTCACTCCGGTGATCACGCGGCAGTTGGTGGCGAAAATCGCCGGGGCGGGCTATCAAGAAATCCCCGGCGATCATAACCTGCTCGATCCGGCGCTCCCGACATGGCGCAAAGTTGAAGCCTTGGCGCTCGATTTCGCGTGGAAAATTCGCACGGGCGCGTACATGCCGTAAATTGAATCGACCTAATTGGACTTTTGCCGCATCGCATTTGTGAAATGTGTATGTATGATTGTGCATGACAAAAGTTGAGAAACAATCATGATCGTACACGAAAAAGTACTCGACAAAGTGACGGCATTCATCACCCGCGAAACGGCGAACGGGCGCGAACTGCTGTATTTGCGTCACCCGTTAGCGGGGATTCAACTGCCAGCGGGGACAGTTGAAGATGGCGAATCGCCAGAACTTGCCGTGCGCCGCGAAACCGAAGAAGAAACCGGCTTGCAGAATGTCAGCATCGCCGCCTATTTGGGTCGGCTGACGCTGACTCTGCCGCCGGATGAGCGCGTGCTGCTGCGCGATTCACCGTTGAGCAGTATGCCCGCCACCGACGCGACACTGGTTCGCGGCGGGATGCAGCGCGGCGAACTACTCAAGGTGCTGGACGAGCAGGGAAACTATCTGCGCGTGCATTATCGCAAGGTCATCATCCGCGATGGCGAAACGAAAGAGTTCAACCGCAAGGGCTGGCTGGCGAGCGAAGTCGTGACCAACCAGATCGTGCGCCATTTGTTTCACTTGCAAGTGGTGGGGGAATGTCGCGACTCGTGGACGCAGCGAAGCGACCACAATTTTGAATTCGGGCTGTTCTGGTCGCCCATCGACGTTGACCCCGGTCTGCATCCCGCACAGCAGGAATGGATGGTCGCCGCTCGTAAAGCAGGCTTGTAGCAGAGATTAACCCGTTTCTCAGTCAAAACGCGCACACTGCCGCACATTGATGTATACGCAAAGGCTCACGATGCCCAATTTCATTCAGCGCGTTTTGAATCCCAACTGGTATCACGGCGCGGGGATGCGCCCCCCTTTCTTTGAAGGCTGGTACTACAAAATGGTGTCGGCGGATCGGGGTGAACGTTATGCCATCATCCCCGGTATCTTCTTGAGCAACGATCCCACCCGCCAGCACGCTTTCGTGCAGGTATTCGATGGCGTGAGTGGGCGCGCGACCTATCACCGTTATTCAGCGGATCAATTCCGCGCCGCGCCGGACGCGCTCGACGTGTGGATCGGTGACAATCACTTCACGCTCGACAGCCTCACGCTCAATATCCAAGACGAACTTCGCAGTGTGCGCGCCAATCTCACGTTTGTCGGGCAAGTGCCATATCCGGTAAGCGCCTTTTCACCCGGCATCATGGGACCGTTCGCATGGCTGCCCTTCATGGAGTGCTATCACGGTATCGTCAGCTTGGATCACGGAGTCGGCGGGCTGTTTGAGGATGACGGCAAAAGCGTGAACTTCAACGGCGGGCGCGGCTATATCGAAAAAGACTGGGGCAAGTCGTTTCCGGCGGGGTGGGTGTGGATGCAAAGCAACCACTTCAGCACGTTAGGAAGCTGTCTCACCGCGTCGATTGCCGTCACGCCGATGTTGGGCGGCTGGTTTCCCGGTTTCATCGTTGGGGTATGGCACGAAGGGACGCTCCACCGCCTGACGACCTACACAGGCGCGCAAGTCGAAAAGCTGGAGATCACCGACGATCATGTGCTGTGGGTGACGCGAGACCGATCAAAACGCTTGGAGATTTTCGCCACCCGCGCCGATACGTCGATTCTGCCGGGACCTGACCGCATCGACATGGAGAAGCGCGTGCCGGAAACGCTCAAAGCGAATATTCAGGTCTGCCTCACGCGCTTATCAGGCGGCAAACCGATCCTTGATTCAACGGGTGAGTGCGCCGGACTCGAAGTCGCGGGCGGGGTGGATCGCCTGTTGAAAGCGGTGAATGCGCCACAAGGATAAATCCGTTTTGAACGCCACATTCAAATTCAATCTCTCCCGCATTGACCGCCCGATCCTGATCGCGGTGGCGGTGTGGATTCTCGCCATGATCGCCGTGCCGATTCAACGGTGGGTGTGGGGCGAAGACGCGCTCACCACCGGAATCACGCTCGGTGTGCTGCTGCAAGTGATCGCCGTGCTGGTGACGCTGTGGCGCGGCTGGCGCAGTTTGCGCCGCGTACTCGCGCTGTTGATCGTCGTGAGCGCTGCCGCGTGGCTGACCGAATACATCGGTCACACGACGGGCTTTCCCTTCGGAGAATACGACTACACCGCGCGGATGCAGCCGCAGATCGGCGGTGTGCCGCTGCTCATTCCGCTGGCGTGGCTGATGATGCTCCCGCCCGCGTGGGCAGTCGCGCAGGTGATCATTGGACACGTTGAGGGCTGGCGCGGGCGACTCGCGTTTGTGGGCATGAGCGCGTTGGCGTTCACGGCATGGGATTTGTTTCTCGATCCGCAAATGGTGTCATGGAATTTGTGGGTGTGGAATGATCCCGGCGTAGTCAATTACTTCGGCATCCCGTATATCAACTACGCGGGCTGGCTGCTTGCCAGCGGATTGATCACAACGCTGGTGCTGGCGTTAGGCATCATCAAGCCGGAAAATCCGCTGCCAAAAACGCCCCTTTTGATCATTTATGTCATTACATGGATGCTGCAAGCGGGCGGGCATGTCTTCTTCTGGGGTTTGCCCGGTTCGGGGATCGTCGGGTTCTTTGGGATGGGGATATTCGTCACGCTTGCCCTACGCGCATACCGAAAGCGCACGACATGACGACAACGGCGGTTCTGCTCACGCTGCTTGGCTTGATCCTCGGCTCGATGATGTTTTCGTACTGGATCGGACGCATTATCGCGCGCCGTGACATCCGCGAATTGGGCGATGGCAATCCGGGCGCGTTCAACCTGATCAAAACGGGCAACATCCCCGCCGCGGCATTAGGCGTATTTCTCGACATGAGCAAGGGCGTGATCCCAATCGGCTTGGCGGTGTATATTTTCGGGCTAAGCGGCGCGCAGTTGATCCCGATCATCGCTGCGCCCGCGCTTGGACACGCCTTTTCGCCGTTTATGCGCTTCAAAGGCGGCAAGGCGATGGCGGCGACAGGCGGCGCGTGGATCGCGTTCCAGCCTGTGCTGGCGCTCACCATCGGATTGGCGGTGTTCGTCGGTTGGTCGCTGATTTTGACCGTCAGCGGCTGGGCGATTGTTTGTTTCGCTGTCACAATGTTGATCATCTTGCTCGTCGTACTGCCCGATCCGGTGGTGATCGTCGCGTGGGTGTTGAGCTGTGCCCTGCTCATCTACAAGTATCGCGGCGATTTGCGTCAGCCTATTCGCGTGCGCGAATCGATTCTCAAGCGTCTGCGCCGCACCACTTAACCAATCACTATGGAAACCATTCAATTCATTGAGGGGATTTTTAATCTCGTGTTCGGCGCGGTTGTGGTGTTTGTCACCGCCGCGTTGATTGTCATTCTGTTCACGTCGCTGCTGAACGCGATCACATTTCCACGCTTAAAGCCCGCGCCGCTTCCGCCGATGCCCTATCCGCATGTGTTCGTGCTGATCCCCGCGCGAAATGAAGCCGCTGTGATCGCCGCGACAATCCGCGCGCTGCTGGCGCAGCATTACCCCCTGTTCGATATCATCCTGCTCGATGATCACAGCAAAGATGGCACAGGCGAAATCGCCCGCATGACAGCGGCGGGCAGTCCGCGCCTGCACATCATCCACGGTGCGCCGCTTCCCGAAGGCTGGATCGGCAAAAATTGGGCGTGTCAGCAGTTGGCAAACGTCGCGATGGGACACTCGCGCTCACCCGATGATATTTTCATCTTCACCGACGCGGATGTGACGTGGAATCCGGGTGCGCTGGTCGCGCTGGTCGATCACATGCGCCGCAACCATGCCGATCTGCTCACGGTCTGGTCTACGCAGATCACGCGCACATGGGGGGAACGCTTGGTTGTTCCGCTCATGGCACTGGCGATTCTCGGCTATCTGCCCGCTGTGTTGGTCAACCGCACCAACTGGTCAGCGTTTGCCGCCGCCAATGGTCAATGCTTGGCTTTTCGCCGCCGCGCCTATGAATCGCTTGGCGGACACCACGCGGTGCGCGACAAAATCACTGAAGACATCGCTTTCGCGCGGCGGCTCAAAGCGCGCGGGATGCGTTTGTGGATGGCAGATGGCGCGGGAATGCTGACCTGCCGCATGTATCACAGTTGGGACGAAACGCGAAACGGCTTCGCCAAAAACATCGCGGCGGGCTACGGCGGCGTGTTCGGTTTGATTCTAGGATCGATTTTTCACTGGTTGGTGTTCCTGCTCCCGCCCGTGTGGTTGTTCTTTGGCGTGCTGCTCACGCCGGTGAGCGCGATGGCGAGTCTCGGGCTGCCGTTCATCCTCACGCTGATGGGCATGGGCGCGCGGGCTATCACGGCGGCGGCGACCCGTCAGCGGGTGATCGACGCGCTCTTGATGCCGATTTCGGTGCTGGCGATGAGCGTGATCGCGCTGCAAGCGATCTACTGGCAGGTGCGCTACGGCGGCGTGCGCTGGAAAGGGCGCACAATCCGCGTATGAGGCGAAAAATCCGGTGTTTGTAGGGGCGCGATATATCGCGCCCGTCACAATGGGCGGCATGTATGCCGCCCCTACAGATCGTCTTGTTTCCGAAACCCGCTATATCACGCCCATATGTATGTTATTTCGATGTCAGCTTCCAAATGAGATTAGGCAGCGCGCGCGTGTGCATGATCAACTGCACCAGCACAACGGCGAGCAAGAAAATCGCCGTGATCAGCGCCCATTGCGTCAGCGACGGCCCCACGAAAGTTAGCACGCCGGGAGCCATATACGCCGCCCAAATCGTCAAGATCGCCGCTGCCCATCCGAAGATGAATGAGCGCATGTGCGCGCGGATGGTACTCCAGCGCGACAAATCCACGCCTTGAATGTGCCACAGCGCCATCATGCCGTACAAAATCAGGAATAGAAACACGACGCTGCGCGTGATCAGTAAATCCGCGCCGGACGTGATGTAGACAATCGCCGTGATCAGCGCCATCATCGCGGACCCGATGATGCCCGCTGTCAAGACATAATCCAGCACGTCGCGGCGGAACTCTTTCATCGGCAGCGGCTTGAGAATACGCAGTGCGTACAGCGCCCCCGGTACATTGATCACGCCGAAGCTCAACCAGCTAATCTGGATCGGGTTGATCGGGAAGGGAATCCCCATGAAGCCTGTGTAGACGAAGAACAGCAGCGTATACAGGTTCTTGACTAAGAACATTTTGCTGGTGGCGAAGATCGTCTGTGTGATGACGCGCCCCTCAAAAAATGCGCGCGGCAGTGTGGACATGGCGTTGTTGAGCAGCACAATATCGCCCACATCTTTGCTGATTTGTGCACCATCGTTCATCACAACTGCCATGTGCGCCTCTTTGAGCGCGGGAACGTCGTTCACGCCGTCACCGACCATCGCCACATATGCGCCGTGCGCTTTCATCGCCGCGATCAACTTGCGCTTGGTTTCCGGTTCAATGCGCGCGAACGCATCGCCTTCCAGCGCCGCCGACGCGAACTCGATCTCATCCATCTGCTCAAGTTGATCGCCCGTGTACGCCTTGCGAATCTCCATACCGCTTTGCGTGGCAATCTGGCGGACGGTTTCGAGATTGTCGCCGCTGATCACCTTGAGCGCGACGTTTTGCGCGCGGAACTGATCGAGTGTGTCTTGAATATCGTCGCGGATTTCGTCTTGCAGCACGATCAAAGCGATGGCTTCGCGTTCTTCGTGTAAATGCTGTTCACTCTTGTGATCGCCCATCGGCTGCGTTGAATGCGCGAATGCCAGTACGCGGTATCCTTGCATCGAAAGCGCGCGCGCGCGCTCCAATGCGCCGTTGTCGCTTGGTTTCAACACGCGCTCCGGCGCGCCAAGAATCAGCGTTTCTTCAGCGAATGTCACCGCGCCCCATTTGCGCTGCGATGTAAACGGCACTTCGCGCAGCTTGGTGATCTTTGCCGCGCTGTTCGTGATCAACGGGTGCAGTGAGTCATGCGATCCGCCGACATGATGCGATACTGCGCTCGCGGTACTGTTCAAATTCGAGAGGTTATCGACATACATCTTAAGTCGATCCCGTATCACATCTTCGCCCGCGCTGTTGAGCGGGATAATGCTGCACACCGACAGCTTATTGCGCGTGAGCGTGCCTGTTTTGTCAAAACACAGTACGGTCACGTTTGCCATGCTTTCCACAGCGTTGACGCGCTGCACCAGCGTTTGAAAGCGGCTGATGCTGATTGCGCCAATGGTGAGCGATAAAATCGCCGTGAGGACAAGTCCCTGTGGCACGATGCTGGCGATGAACACCACCGCGTTGCGGAACACTTCGAGCGTGAACGGATTGCCGTAATCGAGTATGCCTGTGATGAAGATCATCGGCGTGAGGATCACCATCACCCCGACGGAAAGCTGCACGATGTACGACAGGCGGCGCTGCGTTGGAGTCAGCACGCGCTTGTACTGCTTAGCAGTCGCGCTTAAACGGTTGACGGTGCTTTCCCTGCCGACTTTCGTCGCACGCATGATGCCGCTGCCCGCGATGCAGAATGATCCCGAATGCACTTCTGAGCCGGCTTCTTTCAGCACCGCGTCACTTTCGCCCGTAAGCTGCGATTCGTCAATTTCCAGCGCATCGGACGTGAGGATCACGCCATCCACGACGATGCGATCCCCCGGTTGAATCGGCAGGATGTCGTCGCACACCACCGCTTCCATCTTGATCATCTGCGGCTTGCCATCGCGGATGACTTTAATTTCGCTTGCCGCCATTGCCGCCAGTTTGTCGAGCCGGCGCTTGGCGTTCATCTCTTGAATCATCCCCAACAGCGAATTCGTAACAAAGCTGAACCCGGCGAAAAACACCGTCGCGTAATCGCCAAACAGCAGCACCACCAACAGCAGAGTCGCCATGATGATGTTGAACAGGTTCAAAATGTTGTCGCGGAAAATATCCCAATAGGAACGTCCCACGCGCGCTTTGTAGGCATTGGTCTTGCCTTGCGCGATGCGTTCGGCAACTTCGGCGGCGGTTAACCCTGTCAACGGCTGGGACAAGCTGAACTCCTAAGAAAATCGATTTATGCGTAAAGTGCGTTCATTCTACCTGTAATGGGCGGGTTTTTCACTTGTGGGTTGGTGAATCACCAATCCGCAGTTTCTCCTCCCCGCCCGATTCCCGGCGCGAATTCGTCAGATGAGCTCGTGCGTTCGTATGTCGTGGATGAAACAGATGAGCCAGTTTACAGGGGGTATACAAGCGATCCCAACCGTATCTTACTGAATTACGAGTACAACTATCGGAGAAGCGCAAGGTTCAACATTGATACAGGCGAACAACTCGATTAAGCGCACCTTGTAGGGGCGCAATCTATTGCGCCCGCTATGGGTGTGCGGCATTGTAGGGAGGGGTCAAGACCCCTCCGCGCCCCAGAAAATATGTGATGCCCTCACGCAGACCTGCACCCATTGTTGCAAATCGCCGCACCTAGAATTGCGTTTCCCCTCTCCCCAACGATGCTTGCATCGTCGCTTGCATCGTCGAGAGGGGCGGCTTGCCAAAGCGAAGCGGCGCAAGCGGAGTGAGGTTCTCTAGTTCACCCGCTCGATGATCGTCCCCGTACCCATGCCGCCGCCGCAGCACATTGTCTGCAAGCCGAAGCGTTTGTCGTGCGTCTCCAGCGCGTGAACCAACGTCGTCATCAAGCGCGATCCGCTCGCGCCCAACGGATGCCCTAGAGCAATCGCCCCGCCATGCACATTGACCTTGCTCATGTCCGCGCCGATCTCGCGCTGCCACATGCCGATCACAGCGGCAAAGGCTTCGTTGACCTCAAACAGGTCAATCTGGTCGAGCGTCATGCCCGCCTTCGCCAACGCCTTCTTCGTCGCGTTGATCGGACCCGTCAGCATCAAGTGTGGGTCGCTGCCCACCGTGACCGCGCTCACGATGCGGGCGCGCGGCTTCAGCCCCAATTCGCGTGCCTTTTCCGGCGTGGTCAAAATGATCGCCGCCGCGCCGTCGCTGATCTGGCTGCTGTTGCCCGCTGTCGTCACGCCATCAGCGGTGAAGGCGGGCTGTAACGTCCCCATCTTGGCGAGATCAGCATTGGGACGGAAGCCTTGATCCTGCTCGACGATGATGGGATTGCCCGCTTCGTCCACGCCGTCGATGGGGAAGATTTCACGGCGCAAATGTCCGGCGGCGGTTGCGGCGGCGGCTTTCATGTGGCTCTCGTAGCCAATGCGATCCACTTCTTCGCGGGGGATTCCCCACTTCTGCGCGATCTCGTCGGCGGCGATTCCCTGCGGCACAAGGTTGTACGCTTCCATCATGCGGTCAGTGAACGGTGATACACCGTCAGGCTGCCCGCCCGCCAAACTCGATCCCATCGGCACGCGCGACATATGCTCCACGCCTCCTGCGATCACGATGTCCACCTGTCCGCTGGCGATCATCGCCGCTCCCAGATGCACTGTCTGCTGGCTGCTCCCGCACTGGAAATCAACCGTTGTGGCGGGAATGTCAATCGGCAAGCCCGCATCCAACACCACGTTGCGCGCAAGGTTGAAGGTCTGTTCCCCTACCTGACTCACGCAGCCCATCAGCACATGCTCAATCAGCGCCGGATCAACATTTGCCCGCGCGAGTGCCTCGCACAGCGCCAGCGATCCCAAGCGCACCGGATGCGTCTCGCGCAGCCAGCCGTTGCGCCGTCCTACCGGAGTCCGCACCGCTTCCACAATGACTACTTCACGTCCAACTGTCATCTCAATAATCCTTTTGCATCAACTTGTCGTGGGGTGATGTTTTGTCGATATTCTAACCCACATTTGATTATCAGGAGTAGGGGCACGCGGAACTCGTTCCGTCCGTGCCGTGCCCGAAATGATCACATAATTAGACACTTCCGTAAAACCGAAAAAACGCCCTCATGCTAGAATACCTGCGTTCTGCCGGGCTTTGAAGCGGTAGCAGGTTTTTGCAAGCTGCGTCAAAATTCACGCCTGTCGATTCAGCGTTGTATCCAACGAAAGAAAGTTTTCTATGCAAATCACCCGCCGCACATTGATCGGTCATATTGGGCGCTATCTGGTCTTGTCGATAGGCGCATTTATCTCCGCGCTTGCCGTCATCGTGTTTGAAGCGCCCGCCAATATTGCGCCCGGCGGCGTGAGCGGCATCGCCATCATCCTCAACTATCTCGTTGACACACCCATCGGCTTGATCATCCTCATCGGTAACATCCCGATTCAACTGCTGGCGTTCAAGTTTTTGGGCGGCTGGAAAGTCGTTGTGCGAACGCTCTACACTGTCGTGGTGTACTCCATCATGATCGACGTGCTGACACCCTATTTCCCGCCGGATGGCATCACGCCCGATCCGTTACTGAATGCGCTTTACGGCGGCATCTTGACGGGCATCGGCGCGACCATCATCATCCGCGCGGGAGCGACGATGGGCGGCACATCGACTCTGGGGCGCATTTTGCAAGCCCGCTACGGGATTCCGCTCGGCAGCAGTTCGATCTACACCGACGGCTTGGTGATCCTCGCGGCGGGCTTAGTCTTTGGCTGGAATGGTGCGCTGCTAGCGTTGATCGCGCTCTATGTCGGCGCGGCATCGACGGATTATCTGCTCGAAGGACCATCCACGATTCGCACCAGCATCATCATCACCGATCATCCCCGCGAAGTCGCCGATGCGATTTTGCAGGAATTGGGGCGCGGTGTGACCGGATGGGACGGCAAAGGCATGTTTACCGAACAAGCGCACACCGTCTTGTATGTCACTGTTGGGCGTGGGCAGGTGAATCAACTGCGCTCACTGGTGTTGAAAGCCGATCCCGGCGCGTTTATGGTTATCGGACAGGGACACAGCGCCTATGGGCGCGGCTTCCGCGAAGGAAAGTCAGTGATTCCTATTGAAATGTAGTCCACTTAACCCATTACAGCGGTGCGGTGTGCGGTTATCCTGCATGGAGATTTGCTTTGACTACAGCCACAAAGGACATGCAGCATGGATACCGTTTTCAATATTATGTTTTCGCCGCTGATTTGCATCGGCTGGTTGATCGCTGGCGCGATTGCGGGTGCGGCTGCCAACCGCATCATGGGCGGACCGAATCAGCCGATCCTCATCGACATTGTGACCGGTTTGATTGGCGCGTTCGTCGGTAATATTCTGCTCGGTTTGCTCAACATCAACCGTGACCCCAATGGGCTCGATGGGTTTATCATCACGATTATCGTCGGCATCATCGGCGCAATCCTCGTGATTGGCGTGGTGCGCGCGCTGCAAGGTCGCCGCGTTGCCTAAACAGGTTCAACGCTGCATTTGAAATTAATTCTCCTGTAGGGAGGGGTCTTGACCCCTCCGCTCATCTCGACCTCTTCGTTCGGATGCTCCTCCACCTAAAAATCCCTCTCCTCTTTCAATCTTCCCCGCGCAGCCCATTGGCGCAGTGAGTGAAAATACGCGAAAATATGCTATAGTGATTTTAGGTTGGCTGAACCACAAGGAGATGTCGTATGCAAACGCTTATCGATATTTTGTTATCGCCAATTATCTGCATTGGCTGGCTGATCGCCGGCGCAATCGCAGGCGCGGTTGCGAACCGTATCATGGGCGGTAGCAATCAACCGATCCTGATCGATATCATCACGGGATTGGTTGGCGCGGGTGTTGGAAATGTTATTCTTAGTCTGCTCGACATCAACCGCGCGCGTGGTGGGTTTGATGGTTTCTTGGTCACCATTGTCGTCGGTATTATCGGTGCGGTGGTGGTGATCGCAATTTTGCGCGCACTGCGTCTGCGACGGTAGGAACGACTTTTTTTCTAGGGGCAAAAGTTAGGTTTAAAAGACGGCGGGGGATGCTCAACATCCCCGCCGTTTTTGATTCGATGGGCAAAATTGCTGGTAAAATGCGGGCGACTTAAAGCCACAAGGAGCAGGCTGCATGGAGCAGTTTCACCGATGAAAGTCGTCGTCCCTATGGCGGGGCGCGGATCGCGCTTTAGTGAACGGGGAATTTCTACCCCTAAACCGCTGATTCCCGTGGGCGGAAATCACCCCATGGTGTGGTGGGCGCTCCACAGTCTCGCGGATGTGTCGTATTCGCACATCATTTTCATCGCCCTGCAAGAACACGACGATCAATACGCCATCGCCGATCAACTGCGCGCGATCATGCAATCACGCGGGAACACAGCACAAATTGACGTGCTGCTGCTCCCCGATGTCACCGCTGGACAGCTTTGCACCGTACTCGAAGCCCGCCAGTGGATCGATACCGACGAAGATGTGCTGGTCGCCAACTGTGATACGTATATCGTGAGCGATCTTGGCGCGCATATCGCGGGCAAACCCGCCGATTGTCACGGCATCATTTCGACGGTCAACGCGCCCGGGGATCGCTGGAGTTTCGCCCGCACCGATACCAGCGGACGTGTCGTTGAAGTCGCGGAAAAAGTTCGCATCAGCGATCACGCCAGCACCGGATACTATTATTTCTCGAATGGGCGCGAATTGTGCGCGCTTGGCGATGCCATGATCGCCGCCGGAGAAACCACGCGCGGCGAATACTATGTCATTCCCGTTTATCAGAAGATGATCGCGCGCGGCTGGCGTGTCGATATTTCGCCTGTGCGCGAAATGTGGGACATGGGCACGCCGGACAGTCTCGCCGCCTTTGAAACGCACTTAAATCAGCGATGATCAAAATACTTTATGTGCTAAACGCGCTCGGTGGGGGAGCCAGCGGCGGCATTTACGAGATGATCCCGCATCTGCCAAGTGACCGCTATCAAGCCTATGCCGTCGCGCCAGCGGGCGGCGACGAATCGCGCGCGCGCAAACTGTTTACAGATGTACGCATCATCCCGCTTCCTTGGTGGAACATCCCTGATGTGGATGTTGTACGCCGCGCCGCGATGCGAATCAGCGAACGGCGGCATGGAATCACCCCCGAACGCAGTATCGCCGCCATCAAAGCCGTAATCCGCGAGTGGGGGATCGATCTCGTCCACACGGGCACGGCGCTCAACAATACGGGCGCACTCGCCGCGCGCGCTTTCAACATCCCGCACATCTGGCACATCAAAGAATCCGTTGGCAAAGCGAACCGCGTACACTTCCCTGTGCGTGACGATGCCGCGATGGTGAAAACCTTTAGCGATCTCTCGCATACCGTGATTGCCATGTCGGACTACATCGCGGAAGTGTTTCAGGCGCATGACTGCCCCAACATCACCGTCATCCCCGATGGCGTGAATCTCGCGCTCTATCAAAAAGGCGAATCGCGGGATTTGCGCGCCCGTTTGGGCATCCCCCACGAGAGCGACACGGTGCTGATCGGCATGGTGGCGGGGTTGAACAGCACATGGAAGCAGCACGATTTGTTTATCGAATCCGCCGCGCTGGCTGCACAATCCGATCCGCGCCTGAAGTTCGTCATCGTCGGCGGGGGAGCGCCCAAACACGCCCGCTTCCCGTATGACAGCGTGAAACGCTACGCCGACAGCATAATCGTGCTGGCAAAGGCGAGATTCCCCGACGCAAGGCTGACAATTCTCGATTTTGTGCCGAATCCGCCCGACATCATGCGCTCATTAGATATTCTCGTGCATCCGTGTGATAACGAACCGTTCGGGCGCATCGCCATCGAAGCGATGGCAGCCGGAACACCCGTGATCGGCGCGAACGCGGGCGGAATTGCCGAAACGATCACCGACGATCACACGGGCTTGCTCGTCCCCCCGCGTGATGCGCGCGCCTTTGCCGATGCCATGCTGCGCCTTGCGAATGATCCCGTGCTGCGCTTTCGCTTGGGCGCGAACGGACGAACGCGCGTCAAAAACGGTGGTTACTCTATCGAAAACCACGTCCGCCAGTTAGAATTACTCTACCAGACTGCGACGAATAGCATCTGGAATATGCCTTAGCCAAATCCTATTTGCCCTCACCTCGCACGCAGGCGAAACTTCGTTTCGTGCGTGCCGCCCCTCTCCGTTAACAGAGAGGGGCAAAAACATGCCGCACCACGCGCATATCTCCCCCTCTCTGCCAGCGGAGAGGGGGATGGGGGTGAGGGCTAATTGTTCCAAAGGTCGCATGTGATGCCCCAAACCCCCTTTCTTGAACGCGCCAGCGCGAAAATCGAACGCGAAACCCGCGCCCTTTTCAAGAGCGCGCGCCAGAAGTTGACGTATCGCGGCGAGCCGAAAACTCCCGTGTTCATTCTCGGCTGCCAGCGCAGTGGAACGAACATGCTCATCGATGTGCTGGATGCCAGCCCGCATACGCTCACGTTCCATGAGGACGACGAGCGCGTGTTTGTGCATAACCGCATTAAATCAGTCGAGGTGCAGCGCAAGTTAATCGATCACGCGGCGTGTCCCGTGATCGTGTTCAAGCCAATTGCCGATTCGCAGCACGCCGATGTGTTTTTGCGCGAATATCCCAACGCAAAAATCCTCTGGATTTATCGCTCGTATCAAGACACCACCAATTCGGCGGTTGCCAAGTGGGGCAGCGGGCAAATCACCATCATGAAAAAGCTCATCAGCACCGAACGCGCCCCGGACTGGCGGCACTGGATCGCGGATCGGGTGCCGCAAGACACACTCGATACGCTGCGCGCGCTTGACCTCACGGATATGTCGGCGCATACTGCCGCTGCGCTCAAATGGTGGGTACGCAACAAGCTGTTCTTTGACCTTAAGCTGGATCAACTGCCGCAGCGTGTGCGTTTGGTACGGTATGAGGATTTGGTGCAAAACCCGGTTGAATTATTCCCCCCATTGTTCGCGTTTTGCGGCGATACGCCAGACCGCCTGCCGTTCGATCCGGCATTTGTCGCGCAAGTCAAAACAGGCAGCATCAAAAAGTCGAACTTCCCCGTCATTTTGCCCGCAGTTCAACAGCTTTGTGAGGACATGACCGCGCAGCTTGACGCGGCGTATCAGGCTAATCGTCCATGATCACTCAAACGTGCATCAACGTATGCGTAGGTGCGCGATACATCGCGCCCGCCCAAAACCTCACCCCAGCTTCCTTCAAGGCTTGTCCGATATTTGGTTTTCTCTTAACCTCATCCCCTAGCCCTCTCCCACTGAGAGAGGGGAGAACGAGAGGTGACGGGTTTTTGCCCTTCGCCACAGGGAGAGGGGCGGCACGAACGAAGTTTGTGCGGAGTGAGGTTCATCTATTCGCTGCCGAACTCCACCAATCAATCTCGGACAACCCCTTCAGGGGGCTTAACTGCTTTTCGCCTAGCCGGATGGCTTCGCATCTCGGATGCGCCGCCTCCGGCGTTGAAGGGAAACGCTGCCGATGACCCAACCCGCGCCATTTTTCTCAATCTGTATCCCTAATTTCAACTACGGACGTTACATAGGCGATACCATTCGCGGTGTGCTGGCGCAGGACTACGACAATTTCGAGATCATCGTTGCCGACAACGCCAGCACCGATAACTCTGTCAAAGTCGTCAAATCGTTCAACGATCCGCGCATCAAACTCATTCAAAACCGCTATAACATCGGATTCGCACCGAATCTCCAGCGTGCCACAGAATCCGCGCGCGGCGATTATGTCAATTTGCTCTCATCCGATGACCAGATGAAACCCGGCGCGCTCCGCGCCTACGCCGACGCGATCATGGCGGCGGATCGGGATGATTTGGTGCTGTTTTCAGCCGTCGAAAACTTTGAGGGCGATCAACCGTTCAAGCTGACTGTTAAGCCGAACGACGGTTTTTACTTGACGTATACGCGCGTCGAAAATGCCCCAACGGGCGATAACCAGACCTATGACGGACATACAGTGTTAGCGAGCGCGCTTAAACGGCTGAAAACGCCCATGCCCTTCTTGAGTACTGTTTACGCGCGCTCATTGTGGGAGCGCGTCGAAGGGTACAACAGCACGCGCACAATAGGACCGGACAAGCATTTCATCTACAAGGTGCTGTCGCTCAATCCCGCCGTGATCTACATCCCGCGTGTGCTGTATCGCTATCGGGATACCATGAGTCCCAATCGCGCCGCACAGACCACTACGCTCAAACAGCCAATCGACGATTACCTGTATACGCTTGAATGGCGTGACGATGCGCTCAAACCCTTAGGGCTGACACAACGCGATTTAATCAGCGTATTTATCGAACGTGTGTGCGTGCGCGAAGGGTTGAGCGTGTTGGGACGCGGCAATTACGCCCACGCCTTCAAACTGTTGATGTTCGCGCTCGCCAGCTATCCCGGCACGGCGCTGCGAAAAAGCAAGACCTACGCGCTCATGGGCTTACTCGCCACAGGACCGTTGGCGACGGTCATCGCGCCAATTTTGCTCAAAAGCTACTATCGCGCCAATCCTGACGATGCCCGCATTGTGCCATCAACATCATCAACATAGCATCGCTCAATATGTTGATTCATGTCGTCAATCTTGATGCGTGAATCAACATATCTTCTCTCAATTCATCGCTGGAAAAATCAAGAAACGGACATCAATAGACATAGCTGCCCGTGTTTGCAGCACATCAGATGCGCCGTTGCGCGCTCCTATTGGGCGCTGTTACCATTGGGGAGAATCTAGTCTCTAAGAGGCGGTAGGTATCATGTTAGGAAGTCCAACTAAGCGAAGCCCCGCGCTCGTTATGGTTATTACGCTTGCGGCAGTCGGGTTCGTCCTGTGGGGCGCATCGTATCTCGGCACGGAAGTTGGGCGCGGCAACGAAAGCGGCATTCGTGAGATCGTGGTTGCGGTGTTCGGCGCAGTCGGCGTGATCATGATCCTGCGGCAGCCTGTGCTAGGCTTGTCGATGGTGGTGGGGAGTTTGCTCATCCAGAACGAACTGCAAGAAGTTCGCTTCATCACGTCGATGTTCACCCTACTCGGTGTGATCACGGCATTCGCCTATATCCTCACACGGCAGGATCGGCGCTTCTTCACGCGCTTTAACAATCCTCCGCTGATGCTGATGAGCGCATATATCATGTGGACGGTGATTAGCAACCCAAGCGCCGCTATCGACGGGACGCGCAATTGGCTGTGGACGTACATCCAACTGCTGATGCTGGCGGCGCTGGCAGCCGAACTTTTCAACGAGAAGAAGCTCAATGTGCTGTTGTGGACATTCATGCTGGCGTGTATTCCGTCGGCGCTTCAGTCGTTCATGTCGGCGCAAATCACAACAGACTTCAGCGAAGACCTAGTACGCGGATCGGGCTTTCAAGGCAATCAAAATACACTGGCGTTTTACTTGATCATCGCCACCGTGATGACTCTCACGCTGCATTTCCAAACCAAAGATCGGCGTATGCATGTCGTGTTCTTCGTGCTCTACGCTATCTACGCGCTCGGCGTGGTCGGCACAGTCTCGCGCGCGGGCTTCCTACTGCTGATTGTGGCGTGGGTTCTTACCCCGGTCATCCGGCGATTGGTCACGCCGCCCCCAGCCAACTTAGACGAACAAAAACGGCGGCGGCGGCAGCGCAGTTCGATGATTCTGTTAGGCATCGTGTTGGTAGGCGGGTTGACCACCTTTGTCATTCCCGACGAGTATTGGGGCTATTTGAACAACACACTGTTCAGAAGTAACGAGCGTGACACAGGCACACAGCGCCGCCTAGAACTGGCGGAACTAGCGTTCAACACATGGACGAATTACCCCATCACCGGGGCGGGGGTGGGGATGTTCACCGAAGTCAGCGGAGAAGAGTTGGGCAAAGAACAAAGCTCGCACAATATGTATTTGAGCGTGCTTGCCGAAACGGGAATCGTCGGTTTCGCGCTTTTCATCGGGTGGATGCTGGCGGCGCTGCGAGAACTCTACTTGATGGCGCGCAAGCGCGACGGCGAACGATCCTATATGGCGGCGCTGTGGCTGACGATTTTGCTGCTCATCTTCATGCGCGGCCCAACCGCCAGCACACTCCACTATGACAAGCTGGTGTGGATGATCAGCGGTGTGGCAGTGGCATTGAGCGTGCGCTACGCGCCCAAGCAGGTGGATGCAGGCGCAAATTTGCCGACCAATCCGCTGGTGCGGCGTGCCAGCCGCGTTACCCCCGGCGCGCAGATCATTGAGGCGCAAGAATGAAGTTACTGCTCATGATCGGGCAGTTGGTACGCGGCGGCGCGGAACAGCAGATGGTCAATTTACTTTCCCAACTTCCCGAACCCGCGCGCGTGATTGCTTTCACCAGCGGCGGCGATTGGGGGAACACGATCCGCGAGATGGGGCATGACCTGATCGAATTGGAGCGCGGGGGGTACGGCGACTTGGCGCGGTTTGTGGCGGTCACGCGCGCGATTGACGACTATCGCCCCGACGTAGCGCATCTATTTTTGGACGGCGTGCGCGGTTTGTACGGGCGTGTGGGCGCAGCGCTCAATCTGCATCCGCGCTTGGTGATTGGTGAGCGCAACGTGCCAACGTATTACCCGGCGTGGTATCAACGCGCGCTGCCCGTGATGAACCGCTTCGCGGCGGCGGTGGTGTGTAATTCGCACAGCGCGGCGGCGTACTATCGTGATCATAAACTCGCGCCAGCCGAGAAAATTCATGTCATCCCCAACGGGATCGACGTGGCGGCGATCCAGAACGCGCCGGAGATCGAGTATCCATTCCCCGACGAATGGCGCGGCAAGCCGATTATCGCGCAGATTGGCGGGCTGGCGTGGCGTAAAGCGCCGGAAATGTTCGTGCAGACCGCCGCGCGCGTATCTGCCGAACGTCCGGACGCGCGCTTTGTCATGATTGGCGATGGCGATTTACGCAGGGAAGTCGAAACGCTGCGCGAATCGCTTGGGTTAGGTGAGGTGCTGCTGCTGACAGGTGTGCGCGATGATGTGCCATCGCTGATGCGCCATCTCGACATAATCGCGTTGGCAAGCCGCAGCGAAGGCACATCCAACGTGATTCTTGAGGCGATGGCGTTGGGGCTTCCGTGCGTCGTCACCGACACGGGGGATTCGCGTCACTTGGTCGAAAGCGCAGGGAATGGATTTGTCGCGTCTGTTGGCGATGTTGACGCGCTGGCACGCGAATGGATCACGCTGATAGACAACCCGGACTTGCGGCGGGTGCTGGGCGAAAAAGGGGTCGAATACGTCGAACAATTCACCATCCCGCGCATGGCGGAACAGTATCTCGCGCTGTATGAAAACCTTATGCAGTCCTCATGACTTCGCCACATAACATTCTCTATGTGCTGTCACGCTTTCCCAACATCAGCACAACGTTCATCGCCAATGAGATGACCGCGCTCGCTGAATTCGGCTTGAATATTCAGATTGCGGCAATCTGGAGCAGTCTCGAAGGGTCGCCGCACCCAACCGAAAAACCGTTTCTTGACCGCGTGATCCGTTTGCGCTTGGGCAATCCGGCGCTGTGGATCGGCGCGGCGCGGGCGATCCTTCGCAAGCCGGCAGTGATCGGCGCGATCCTCAAGCTGATCGCGGGGCATACGGTCAGCGTGTGGGCGCTGCTGAAAGTGTTCGCCAACATCCCCAAAGGGCTGTATCTAGGGGAATGGGCGCGTCAAAACGGGATCGAACACATTCACGCGCATTTTCTCACCGCACCCGCCACCGTCGCGTTGATCGCGTCGAAAGTCAGCGGCGTGCCGTTCACAGTGACGATCCATGCGTTTGACATTTTCTCGACGCATCCACGCACAATCAACGGCGCGGTGTGCTGCAAAGCCGAGTCCGCCGCCGCGCTGATCGCGATCAGCGCGTACAACAAACGCTATCTGCTGGATCGCTACAAGGGATTAAACGCGCGCATCGAAGTCGTGTACAACGGCATCGACTTTGCGCTGTTCACTCCCCCTACGAATCGCCGCCCGATCCCGCGTGACGCGCTGATTTTGAGCAACGGCAGCTTGATCCCCAAGAAGGGACATGATGTGTTGATCCGCGCGGTGGCGGCGTTACGTGCGGAAGGCTATCCGGTCACGCTGCACATCATCGGGCGCGGCATACTGGAAAACGAACTTAAGGCGCTGGTGGAATCGCTTGGCGTGGGCGAAGCGGTCACATTTTTAGGGACCATGCCGCAAGACGAGATCGTGCGTTACACTCACGCGGCGGATATTTTCGCGCTGGCGTGTGTTGTCGCGCCCGATGGCGATATGGATGGAATCCCGACGGTGTTGATCGAATCGCTGGCGGTTGAACTGCCGAGCGTGTCCACACAGGTCAGCGGCGTGCCGGAAATCTTGATCGATGGGGAAACAGGATTGTGCGTGGCTTCGGGCGATGTCGATGCGTTCAAGGATGCGCTGAAATGGATGATCGATCACCCTGACGCGGCGCGAGCGATAGCACAGCGCGGAAGATCGCATGTGCTGGGCAGGTTTGATCGACGTGCGAATGTGAAGAAGCTGCACGAGATTTGGTCAAAAACAATGTAAGGATTCACCGCAGAGAAGCAGAGGTCGCCGAGAAAAGCATTTTCCCTCTGCGTTCTTTGCGTCCTCTGCGGTGAATCTCTCTTTTTAAAAGGACTCTATGCGAATCCTCTACCTGTACATGTATTTTGTGGCGCGGCAGGGACACGGCATGACCCGTGCATATGAATTCGCGCGGCGGTTGATCGCCAAAGGGCATGACGTGACGATGGTCACATCTGCTGGGTATTTGCCGGATGAGTACAAGAAATTCACCCGAACAACGCTGATTGACATTGAAGGCGTGCCGACGCTGATCATCCCGATTCCGTACTCCAATTACATGAGTTTTTCGCAGCGGTTACGTGCGTTCTTCAGCTTCGCGCTTGCCGCTGCGTGGAACTGTATGCGCCGACCCGCTGATGTGGTGTATGCGTCGTCCGCGCCGCTGACGATAGCGATTCCGGGCATCGCGGCGAGCGTGTGGCAGCGTATCCCGATGGTGTTTGAAGTCCGCGACCTGTGGCCCGAACTGCCGATTGCGATTGGCGCGCTCAAAAATCCGGCGGCGATATGGGCGGCGCGCGCGCTCGAATGGATCGCCTATCATGCGGCGCGGCATGTCGTGGCGCTGTCGCCGGGGCAAGCCGAAGGGGTGATGCGGCGGGGGATTGACGAAAAGCATATCACCGTGATCCCCAACTGCGCCGATATTGACCTGTTCGATGTGCCGGAAAGCACGGGCGCGCCAATCCGCGAACGCCTGGGCATCACGGCGGATCAAGCGCTGATCGTGTATACGGGGACATTCGGCATTATGAACAATGTCGGCTTTCTGGTGGACATCGCCAAACACATGCAGACTATCGCGCCGGACGTGCGCTTCTTGATGATCGGCAGCGGCGGCGAATTTGAAAAAGTTGAAGCGAAAGCGCGTGAGATCGGCGTGTTGGGCGTGAACGCGTTCATCTGGAAGCCCGCCCCCAAGACGGAAATTCCGGCGGTGATGAGCGCCGCGACGGTGGCAACATCCCTGTTTTTGCCTGTGCGCGAAATGTGGAATAACAGCGCGAATAAATTCTTCGACGCGCTGGCGGCGGGCAGACCGATTGCGATCAACTACGGCGGCTGGCAGGCGGAACTTCTGCGCGAAACAGGGGCGGGCTTGCAGATCAGCGATACCGATGCTGAAAGCGCGGCGCGCGACTTGGCAGCGTTCGTGAGTGATGCGGATCGAGTCGCGCGGGCAAGAATCGCCGCGCGAGAACTGGCGCGCACGCGCTTTGACCGCGACTTGATGGCGGATCAGTTAGAAGCGTTGTTACGCCGCGTCACCGGGAAAACGTAACAGCGTTTTAAGTGTCCGTGAGCGAAAAAAGAAAGTCAAGCGGGTTGGATGGGCGCGGCTTGTTGGGAACGGCTTTCACAAGGTTGTCGGTGACTTTTAGCACGCCGCTGTCCGCCGGATCATCCCCCTGCCAGCACACTTCACCGTTGAGGACGTATCCCCACCGCTTCAAAAAATGGACAATCAAATACTCCAGCCAATCGGCGTAAAAATAGGTGTTGGTCTGTCGATTCCATTCGATGCCGTAAGCGTCGGCGGTGGGCTGCCAATCGCAGTAAAGGTTGGGCAGTCCCTGCGTTTCGGCATACGGTTGATCCGCCAGCGAATCGGCGCTGGCATCATCGCCCGCCGCGACGAAATATGCGCCGTTATCCCCTAAGGGCAAATCAACCGCTTCGCGTATGGGATCGGGAATCGCGGCGATTCGCTCCATATTCCAGCGCATGTGCCGCGCCTTGCTGAAGGCGTGAAGATAAGCGGCGTGGGCGGGCTGCAAGGCTTTATCCAAAACAAAATGCCCAACGAATTTGGTCTTATAGTGATTGCTGATCTGCATCATGAATATCCCCTTTTCGGTGAGTCCCGCCGCACACTAATAGTAGCGCATATTCCGTGCTGATGATCATGCACGTTAAATGTGTGGGGGTGATTCAACACATTAGGACGGAAAACGGCTAACTTTGCGTTTGAAATTGGTGTTTGCGGGCATAGACGTTTGATGTGTAGGTTGAAACATAGGCAATTTCGGCAGTTTCGATTAGGATTCGTTAACAATCACAAAAGGGGGCGCGATGAACGAGAGCGAAATCGTGTTGGTGACGGGAGCGAACGGATTTGTGGGAGCGTCGGTTTGTCGTGCGCTCAAGTCAGCGGGGTATCAGGTGCGCGGGACCGTGCGTGATGCGGAAAAGACCACGCCCGCCGATGAAACCGTTGTGGTTGGGGAAATTGATAATCACACTGATTGGACGGCGGCGCTGGCGGGGGTAAGCGCGGTGATCCACTGCGCGGGGCGCGTGCATGTGATGAAAGAAACAGCGGCGGATCCGCTGATGGAGTTTCGGCGCGTCAACGTGGAAGGCTCACGGCGGCTGGCGGGCGCGATGGCGGCGGCGGGCGTAAAACGCATGGTGTTTGTGAGCAGCATTGGCGTGAACGGCGAAAGCGGCGCGTTTGATGAGCGCAGTGTGCCGCACCCGAAAAAACCATACGCGGTGAGTAAATGGGAAGCGGAGCATGTGCTGCGCGATGTGGGTGCAAAAAGAGGTGTGGAAATTGTCATTGTGCGTCCGCCGCTGGTGTATGGGAAGGACGCGCGGGGAAATTTCGCGCGCTTGGTCAAGCTGGTGCGCTTGGGGCTGCCGCTTCCATTTGGGAATATCGAAAACCGGCGCACGTTGATTGGCGTAGAGAATCTGGCACATTTTTTGACGCTGTGCGTGGCGCATCCGGCGGCGGCGGGGGAAACGTTCGTGATCGGGGATGATCAATACGCCTCAACGCCGGACTTGATCCGCTGGATTGGAGAAGGCTTGGGAAAACCCGTGATGATGGTGCCATTTCCGCTGGGAATGCTGGAATTTGCGCTGTCGCTGGTAAAGCGCGAAGCCCTGCTAAAACAGCTTTCGGCAACACTGACGGTAGACAGCCGCAAAGCGAAACGGCTGCTTGGGTGGAGTCCGCTGCACACCACGGCAGACGGGGTGAGGCGATCTGTGCTGTAGCGATGCGCGTGTGGAAAAATAGAATTGTTTTATACTATTGGTATCCACTTTGAATACAACTTTTTGAGGGGATTTCCCATGACACGAGCATCAAAAATTGCGCGGTTGTTTGGTGTGTCGTTTTGGATTTTTGCGTGCATCAGTATCAGCCTCACGCCGATTATGGCACAGGAGGAAAGTATCACGATTACGGCGGGGAATGTCGGTGAACTGCGCGCGGTGGCGCAGTTTGGGCGCGGGAATGTCCGCGATATCGCGCTCTCGCCGGATGACGTGACGCTTGCCGTAGCCACCGATCAAGGCGTGTGGGTATATGACTTGACGAACTCGAACGATGCTGGAAGTGCGCTGCATCAAACACGCGCGGCGTTTACGACTGTCGAATTTGATGCAGCGGGCGCGAATTTGGCGGCGGGGACGGCGAATGGTCAGGTGATGGTGTGGGGCACGACGACATGGGAGGAACGCGCTTTGCTCGAAGTCCCCGATGGCGCGAGCGTGTCTGATCTCGTCTTTCTGGGGTCGCCATTTCGCCTTGCTGCTGGCGACAGCGCGCATCGCTTGACTGCGTGGCGTATGGAAGCGCTCGATCAGCAGGGAGTGACCATCGGCGGACATTCCAACCCGATTGCGGAATTGGCGACTGCTGATAACGGTGAATGGCTGGTTTCGCGGGATGCCGACGAAATCCTGTTCTGGGAGTCGGATGGTTTGCTCGGCTCGACGGATTCGATCAGCGATTTCAACCAAAGCATTGGGGCGATGGCGTTTCGCCCGGGAAGCGGAGTGCATATTGCGCTTGCCGTTGGGCTGGAATTGATCATCGACAGCGATTTAGGGACGCAGGGCGGCGTTGTTTCGCTCGATACCGAGCGCGCCATTGACAAACTGACCTTTAGCGCCGATGGATCGGTATTGGCGGCAGTCGAAGGCTCACACGTGACACTTCGTGATCCCTACACAGGCGAAGTGCTGAATACTTTGGAGGCTTCTTCGAGCGTGCAAGACGCGGCGTTTACCGGCGATGGATCCTACTTGTTCACCGCGCATTCGGCTTCGATTTCGCTGTGGGAACTATCGGACGGTTCACTGGTTGGCACACGCTATGACACGTTCGGCGTGGTTAATCCGTTGAGCGTCAGCCCGGATGGGTCGCTGTTGGCGGCGGGGAGCGCGTCGTCGCCCGCCATCAACATCTATGATCTTGAATCGCTCGAATTGGTGACGATTATCGAGCAGGGGAGCGATGGTCGCCCCGGTTCGCTAGTGTTCAGCCCGGATGGTCGCTATCTCGCTGCGGCGAGTGACGGATCGGACATCAGCGTGTGGCTGTGGGATACCGAAACGTGGGAGGCTGTCGCGCAGTATGAAGGACATGCAGAGCCGCTGTTATCGCTGGTATTCAGCCCGGATTCGACACTGATCATGGGGGGCAGCGGGGATATTTCGCAGAATGACGGCGATGCGCGCACCGCGACGATCTGGAATGTTGAGACGGGCGAAATCGTCCGTCAATGGGTGGCGCACGACGGAAGAGAAGTGTGGAGTACGCTCTTCACCCCCGATGGCACGACAATCCTCACTGGCGGCGGCGATAACAATCTGCGCCTGTGGGATATTGATGAAGAAGAACCGTTAGAGACGGTTTCGCTGCCATTCACACCGTATTGGATGACGATAAACGCGGCGGGGACGATCCTGTTTTACTCGAATACGACGACGACTAATTTTCTCTCACTCAATCCCGGCGGCGAATTTACACCTGTGCCAAGCTATGTGAGCGCGGCAGCGGGGACGAGCGCATTTTCTCCCGATGGTCAGCTTGCGGCGATCAAATCCGGCGAAACGCCCACGAATGTGGAATTTTACAGTGTGCCGGATTACACGTTTGCGGGTTCAATCACGGCGGCAAGTGACAATGTGGACGCGATGGTCTTCACGCCGGATGGCACGCGCTTGATCACGACCAACGGCGAACTGATCGTGTGGGAAGTGGGCGGTTAACAACGCTCGTCGATGTTGAGGGATGGGCTGATAATCCCTCAACATCGACTATAATGGATGCAAGGTTGTACGAGGGAAATGCGATGGTTCACTCAACGCCCACGCGCATTACCGCGCATGAGTTTTTGCAGCGCCCGGAAACGACACAGATCACCGAATTGATCGACGGAGCTGTCATTGTGAGTCCAAGCCCGGTGTTTAGGCATCAGCGCATCGTCGGAAATCTCTACATGCTGCTGCGGGGAATCGTGCCGAACGGCGAAGTCGCCATGGCACCAATGGACGTGCATCTCGATGAGACGAATGTGGTGCAGCCGGATGTGTTGTGGATCGCAGACAACAGCCGCGCGCATATTGATCAATGGGTGATGGGTGCGCCCGATCTTGTGATCGAAGTGCTGTCACCCGCCACTGCTGAACACGACCGCACCGCCAAGCTCACTCTCTATGAGCAATCCGGCGTACGTGAATATTGGCTGATCGATCCCGATGACGAGCAAATTGAAGTGCGTATTCTAGGCAGCGATGGAGCGTTCGTGCTTCAGGGCATCTTTACGGCGGACGACCCATTTATTTCGCCTGTTGTCGGCAAATCAATCCCCATCGACGTTGTGTTTGCCTAACGGACGCGAGTAACAATCTCTAAACCCACATTGGTAGAACAATCGGCTATAATGCGCTCGGTTTGCGCTCATCCCCTCATCCTTTTGGAGCATTTTCGTGCTTACCGAGCTGCCTATCCCTGTGCCGTTGTTTCTGGCGAGCGTGTTTGTGCTGTCGCTTGTCCTAACCGGTTTAATTCGCCGTTGGGCGCTGCGGGCGATGCTCGACGTTCCCAACGAGCGCAGTTCGCACAGCACACCGACTCCGCGCGGGGGCGGGCTGGCGATTGTAGTCGCGTTCACGGGCGCGTTGATTGTGCTGACGATTGTAGGGATTGTCCCCGTTCGCACGCTGATCGCGCTGTTGGGCGGGCTGCCTGTCGCGTGGATTGGCTTTCTCGATGATCAGCAGTCAGTCTCATGGAAAACCCGCGCCGCCGTACATTTCTTGAGCGCGGTGTGGGCTGTCGCGTGGATGGGCGGGATGCCGATGCTCAATCTCGGCGGGATGGTGCTGGATTGGGGCATTGTCGGTCACGCTGTCGGCATCATCGGCATCGTGTGGATGATCAACCTGTACAATTTCATGGACGGGATCGACGGAATCGCGGGGGGCGAAGCGGTGTTCGCCGCGCTGGCGGGGGGGATTATTGGAGCGCTGGCGCTGGCGGGCGTGTCGGAAAACGACGCGGCATCCATCGCGCTGATCGGGCTGTCGCTTGGGATGGCATCGCTCGGTTTTCTGCTGTGGAACTGGCATCCCGCGCGCATCTTCATGGGGGATGTGGGCAGCGGGTTTTTGGGGTTCACATTTGGCGCGTTTGCGATTATAAGTGTGGGAGTCACGCCGCTGGATGCCGCCCCGCGCATTTCGCTGTGGGTGTGGCTGATTTTGCTCGGCGTGTTCATCGTGGATGCAACACTCACGCTGATTAGGCGGGTGCTGCGCCGCGAACGTTGGTATCAACCGCACCGTTTACATGCCTATCAAAAACTGGTCATTCGCTGGCGTAACCATGCCCGTGTGACCACTGCTGTGCTGTTCGTCAATGTGGGCTGGCTGCTGCCGATGGCGGCGCTGGCGACGATATACCCCGTGTACGGCGTACACTTCACGCTAGTGGCGCTGCTGCCGCTGATTTTGCTGGCAGTATTCCTCAAAGCGGGACTCCGCGAGGAAACAGCTTGAGATGACACAACCGCTTTCTCCCGATACACCTGAACCCGAACAGATTCCGGCTGACCCGTCGGCGAATCCGTCAGTTGAAACGCCCACCGAGAGCGCCGCTCACCCCTCCCCGCTAGCGCAGGGAGGGGAGACTACAGTACAAGACCCGACCAACTCGGTATCCGGTGATACCGAACCGATTGTCATGCCGCCGTATCACGAAATGCCGATTTATCAACCCGCGACGTTTTTCATCACGACAGCGGCGCGCGATTCGAGCAATTCGCGGCGTTTTCGCGCGCTGGCGTATGAATTAGTGCGGCGCGGACATGACGTGGTGCTGATCATTGACGAACTAGGTAAAGGTCACACGCCGGATGCCGGCGCGCCGCCCATCACGCAATATGTGTGGAAGAAACCGCAGCCGAACAACTTGCGCGATATGTTGTATTTGCGTGAACTGATCCTCAAGCATGAGCCGGACTGCGTAATGGGGTCGTTCAGCGCGACGAACACGATGATTGTTGTGGGAACGTTGATGGGCGTGCGGCGGCGCATCGCGTGGCACCGCACTTTAAGCACTCAACAGGAACTCGATCAAAAACTGCCGCTGTGGCGCATCCGCGTGAACAATATTCGCAAGCGGCTGTTCTTCGGCATGTCATCGGCTGTGCTGACGATCTCGCAGGCGGGCAAAGCTGATTTACGCACCGTGTTCGATGTGCCAGAGCCGAAAATCCACATCTTCTATAACGGTTTGGATGACCCGTTTGAGCGTGAAGAAGTGCGCGAAGCCGCCGCGAATCGTGCGGCGGGGCGAATCGTGTGCGTCGGGCGGTTTCATCGCTCGAAAGGGCAGGATGTGTTGATCCGCGCGCTGGCGCTGCTTAAACAGGGAGAGGACGCGCCAGATTTTCACGCGGTTTTCGTGGGAGACGGAATCTTTCGGCAATATTGTGAAGACCTTGTTGCAGAATTAGGACTGCAAGACCGCGTGAGATTTGAGGGCGCGGTTCGCAGCCCAGACGCGCTCCGCTGGATGGCGACGGGGGAAATCAGCGTAGTGCCAAGTTTGCATGAGGCGCTTGGCAACGTGAACATCGAAAGCATGGCAGTTGGAACGCCACTGATCACATCGGCAGTCGATGGAATGCTCGACATTGTGCGCGATGGTGAAACGGGAATACTCGTCCCGCCCGGCGACGCGGATGCGCTGGCGAATGCCCTGCGCGATCTTTTGCGCGACCCCGACAAGCGCCGCGCATTAGGGGAAGCGGGGCGGGCGCATTATCTAGAACATTTTGAATTGAGCAAGCAGGTGGGTATTCAAGCGGACTGGCTGGAAGCATTTGTGGCACGGAAAAGAAAAGCGTAATCCTTCCGTGTAATTGTGCCGCATTTTAACAAATCAACGCTCGTCTTACACGGGCGCGATGGACGAAACGAAGTTTCGCACGCGCCCCCACAAATGCCGAACGGTTCATCAGGCGGTCATCCTAAAAATGCCTTCTTTATAGCCCAATTTTAGGCACATGGTTTCATCAAGGGAGTAAGCATATCTATGAGTCGGTCTATCCTCATCCCGCCCTATGGCGGCAAGCTGGTCGATCTGCTGGTTGAACCCGGTCAAGTCGAAGAAGTGCGCGCCCACGCGGGGCATTTGCGCTCGATCCAGCTTTCGCAGCGGTCAGTCTGTGATCTCGAACTTTTGGCGACAGGCGCGTTTTCGCCGCTGGATCGGTTTATGGGCAAGGCAGATTACGAGCGCGTGGTCAATGAGATGCGGCTTGCTGATGGGACAATTTTCCCGATTCCGGTGACGCTGCCCGTTGACGAGGGCGCGGATATTCATCTCGATGACCATATCGCACTGCGAACGCCAAAGAACGATCTGCTGGCGGTGATGACGGTTGAAGAAATCTTCCGGTGGAATTTGGAAGATGAAGCGCAAAAAGTCTACGGTACGCTCGACACGCGCCATCCTATCGTGGCGGAAATGCACCGCTGGGGCAAACTGTACGTAAGCGGCAAATTGCAGGTGATTCAGCTTCCGCGTCACTATGACTTCACCAACATTCGCCGCACGCCCGCCGAAGTGCGCGAGATACTCGAAACCTTTGGGCATCCGAATGTAGTGGCGTTCCAGACGCGCAACCCACTGCACCGCGTTCATGAAGAACTGACCAAGCGCGCGATCAACGAAGTCGATGGTGTGCTGCTGCTGCATCCGAGCGTCGGTATGACCAAACCCGGCGACGTGGATCACTACACCCGTGTGCGCGCCTATAAAGCCCTCACGGAAAATTACTACGAAGAACATCGCATCGTATTGAGCCTGCTGCAACTGGCGATGCGTATGGGCGGTCCGCGCGAAGCCTTGTGGCACGCGATCATCCGCCGCAATCATGACGCGAACTACTTCATCGTCGGGCGCGATCATGCGGGACCGGGCAAAGACTCGAACGGGAAAGATTTTTATGGTCCGTATGACGCGCAAGAATTGGTCGCGCGGCACGCGGATGAAATCGGTGTGAAGATGGTTCCGTTCAAAGAACTGATCTTCCTGCCGGATGAAGGACGCTACGAAGAAGAAGGAAAAATTCCCGCCAATACTCGTGTCGCCAAGATCAGCGGGACACAAGTGCGCGAAGATTACTTGAACAAAGGGCGTTTGCTGCCGGATTGGTTCACGCGCCCGGAAGTCGCGTCGGTGCTGGCAGACAGCTATCCCGCGCGCCATCGTCAAGGCGTGTGCATCTGGTTCACAGGGTTAAGCGGCGCGGGCAAATCGACCATCGCGGATATTCTCACGGTGCTGCTGCTTGAACATGGTCGTCAGCTCACGGTGCTGGATGGCGATGTGGTTCGCACGCACTTGAGCAAGGGCTTGGGCTTCAGTCGTGAAGACCGCGACACCAACATTCGCCGCATCGGGTTTGTGGCGGCGGAAATCGTGCGTCATGGCGGTGTGGTCGTGTGCGCGGCGATCAGCCCATACCGTGCGACTCGCGCCGACGTGCGTAACATGATGGGAGGCGATCAATTCATTGAGGTGTTTGTGAATACGCCGTTGGAAGTGTGCGAACAGCGCGATGTGAAGGGCTTGTATGCGAAAGCCCGCCGCGGCGAATTGAAAGAGTTCACAGGCATTGATGATCCGTATGAAGAACCGCTGAACCCTGAGATCACCCTTAACACGACGGATATCACACCGGAAGAAAACGCGCACATCATCCTCAATTATTTGGCGGAAAAAGGCTTCGTGCTGCTGCCGGAACCTGTCGCGGCGGTCAACGGCAAGCACTAACGACTCGATAAATCTCACCAATTGTAGGGGCGCGTGCGAAACTCCGTTTCGTCCATCGCGCCCGCAAGAGACGGGCGGCATGTATGCCGCCCTACAATTCGCGATTTTCTATGGACGATGCAACGTGTTTCGTCCGCCGCTTCTCCTGCCGAAATCGTATGGAGAAACCCGTCCCATGACCCCACTCACGTTTGTCCCTTTCACCCGTGATGATCTCCCGCTGTATGCCGAATGGTGCGAGGACGCGGACACGCTGCCGTATCTTGGTCGTCCGGGTGAGGACTGGATCGATTACATCTTCGGACCGGATCGCGGGTTTGCGTGGTTCGTGTATGAGGGCGAAACACCCGTTGGGCATCTCGAAATCGATCTGTATGAGGAAGATCGCACACAGGGGCAGGTGGTGTACATGACCGCGCCGGGGATGCGCCGCAAGGGTTACGGGCGCAGGGCGTTCATGCAGATGCTCGACTTCCCCGAACTTCAGTTTATCACGCGCTTTTACGCCTTCGTGGAACCGGAAAACCTGCCAAGCATCGCGCTGATGGAGGCGCTGGGTTTTCAGCGTGAAGAAACATTTCCGGGCATGAGCCACATGCTCGAATATGGGTATCGCCGCTCCACCTTGTCATGATAAAGGCTTTGCAGGACAATTCCCCGCATCGCTGTAAGCAGTTATGTCGGGTGATCCATGTCGGCTGGTCAGCCAAGCACCGAGTATTATTTTCTTGTCGAGCCGCGTAACGAGGGTATCGTGCGTGGAGAAATTCCCCACTATCACCGCACTTCACGGCAGCAAATTCGTAATCTCGTCTTGATCGTTGCGTTAGGCATTGTCGGGTTGATCGCCGTGCGGTTGGTGTTCGCGTTGGGCGATCCGCTGGCGAGTTTTGGCGTGAGCGCGCTCGCAACCGTCGTTGAACGCTATACCGAGTTCGAATCGCAGATGGACGGGCGCGCGACGGAATATCACTTGATCTACGAGTTTGAAGCAGAGGGAGAAACCTACCGGACGGATCAATGGGTCACACCAACGCTGTACAACCGATACTTTGCAGGCGATGTGCTGACGATACGGTATCTGCCTGCCAACCCTAACGACAACGAAATCAGCGAGGCGCGCAGTATCTCGTTTGCGCCGATTTTGTGCTTGGGCGGGGTTGGTTTGGGCGTACTGGTGATCTTCAGCCTGTACCAGTTCAAACAGAACCAGAAGCTGCGGCGGAGTGTGCTGGTCGAAGGGGTGGTGATCCGCAGCGAACGGCTGATCGATACGCTGCGTAAGCCGTATGTCCGGCTGACCTTCGGGTTCGATGCACCAAACGGGGAACGGGTGGAGAGTTCAACCCTGCTGAAAGGCGAACGCTGGATGGGCGATCAGCCGCCGGCGCAGGGGGTGAAGGTGTATGTGCTGTACACGGATGACCGGACGTGGCAGATTTTGTAGTGGCGTATCTACTCTCGGCGGCGGATGCGCTGCCAAATACGAATCCCCCAAAATCGCCGCTTCTCTAGGAAAAGTTCACCTGCAAAAGCTGCGAAACGCTGCAAATCTTCTAAAACTTTAGACGCATTCAAACCGGACGATTCGAGCGAGTATTCGCTGTCTACCAAAAGAATGCCGACGACGCGATCTTTTATGACCACAGGTGCCCCGGCAATTGATCCCACTGATTTTGTGGCTTCGTACTGTGGTGGGTTGAGTTTCCAATTGAGATAGATGCGCTGCTGATGCTGTGCGGCGCTTTCTCCCTGTTGGCGCGCTAAATCGACTACGAGTGTCGTTTTGAAGTGCGCGATATGCCCTGCTACCCCTTGCAAATCGTGAAAAACGAGGTCTTCTTCGGATGGGCTAAACACGCCGATTCCGTATCGGAAACGAATTTGGTTGATGCGCGAATTCACTTCAAAATAACACACGCGAAAAGGGGTATGTGCAGGAAGGTGGCTTTTGATGGCGTTTCCTGTGGATTTGAGCGTGCTTAAGATTGTCGCGGTGTAGCGGCGAGGAATGGTAATTTTTTCGCGTTCTTCACGCCACACGAGGACAGCAGCTATAAGTCCAAAGGCAATGAAAATGAAAATACGAGAAGGAACTGGCAGGATTGTTTCGGGGAGCGCATCCAGAGCGGTAGGAAGCAAGTAAATTGCAAGTATCAACAAGAACCGCATAATGTCCCTAAGCGTGCTTCCATGTTAAGTAGGCGCTTTGTGGGGTTAATTAAGCGCACGATATAAAACCGCAAAGCAGCAAAAGATCGATTGGAAAAAGTTTTACTTATTGTTCACCCGGCGGATGGCGCGCTTCAAAATGTCTCGCACTTCTTTATCGGGCGCAAATTCCAAGATCAGTTGTTCAGTTTCGGGGTCAATTACTGGAGCGGTGAGGTCGGTAATAAATTCTGCTTCAAAACCATCTGGAGCAGCGGGAGTAAGTTTATTCAGCCGAAAACGCACTTTGCTGTGTGAACCGTTGGAATGAACCGAATACCCATTTTCGCTGGAACGACTTCTCAAGATGGGCGGAACCATAAGCCAAATCCTTTGATGAGGATGTACCTATCAGAGTACAGATTTTAGTTTGATTCATTCATCGTCCGCACAGCGATGAAGAGGAATCCACAATATAAAACCATCAGTCATTGTAACACAATATTTCTCATTTACCATCCAAGAATTAAGGGTTTGTGAAATTTTACGTTTGTGAATGATGATTCCCCCAAACCACTTTAATAATGAGGCGCACGGGGCGCACAAGGTAGTACAGGAAATCGAGGGCGGGGGGGAGCTTGACGAACGCCCGATCCCGTGCATTCGGGCGAAGTTTGGTCGCGGCAAAGTGGCGTAGGGCATATGGCAGATAGGCGGCTTGATCGCGCCATGAATCGGCCAGCGAGAGGTGAAAGGCTTGCAGCGCCATATCGGATGCGGGCGTTGGGGCGGATAACCATTCGATGATGGTGTTGAGCGCGTTGGAAACCCGTTTATTGTCAATGATTTTTGCTTTGAATGCGGTTGGAATCGGCGCATCCAACAGGCGATGGGCAAGCGCCAAACCGAGCAGCACAACTGAACGCATCCCCTGTGAACCCGCCAATTGATCGACAAGTTCCCAATCCAACTGCGGGCGGGCGCAGATCACTTCTGCAACGTCGCAAACCCACGACAGCCGCGACCATCCGTGACGGTAGCCGTGCGCGCATAGGTAGATCAGCATAGCTTCATCGCTTGGCGCAAGCACAGAGCGGCTGTAAAACGTGACAGGTTTTGCCGTATCCCAGAACAGATTAGCGTTTGACTGCGCGGCGAATCGGCGGAACGCCAGCGCCCAATGCAGTTCGAGTGATACCCCGAAAGCCGGGTGCTGCAAATGTGCGTGATATTCCGCCGGATGGTCGATTTGCGCCGGGAAGTCGTCAAGCTGCCAACCATTCGAGATCAGCGCGGCGCGTGCGCGTTTCATGTCTTTAGGATGCACCAGCACGTCGAGATCGAGAAATTGGCGCAGCGCGGGATCGCCGTAGTAGAGCTTCGCCAGCATCACACCTTTAAACGGGATGAACGCGATTCCCGCCGCTTCAAACGCCGCGCCCACCGAGATCAACGCCTGCACACACGCCAATGATCGCGCCACTGCGACAGTATGCAGCGGCTTGAACGGCGCATACATGCGTTCGAATTCGCGCGGATCAGTGACAAAAACTTGCGTCAGCGCCCGTGCGACCAGCGGCACAACCTTGTGACGATCCGCAAGGGCAGCGAAGACGTTAGCGTCGAAATCGGCGGGGATGGCTGCACGGATGGCGGCGGGATCGGGGTGGGTGCGGGCGCAAAGCGAGAGAAGGGAAAAGGTCATAACCCAGCACCGTTAAATACACCCCTCACCCCCTGCCCCTCTCCCTTAACGGAGAGGGGCGCAAACTTGCCACCTTTGGGATATGGTTGAGGGGGTGAGGGCGGGGATTTCACAATCATAACGTCTTTACGTCCGCTTCGATGCAATCGACGACTGCGCTCAAGCGCGAGAGATCACGCGGGCGTTTGAGGCGGCGAACGGGGATGTTCTGGGCGAGCGCGGCGCAGTCGCCCATGAAGGCTTTTGTGCGTCCCAATGCTGCCAGCACATCCACGTTGAAAATGCCCTGCAAATGGGCGTTGTATGACGCGCCGATGAACGCGGCGAACGCCTCCTGCTTGGTGAGGGGCTCAACGGATGGCGCGGGCGCGTCGTCGTCATCGAGCAGGTAGAGCGCGCGGATAGGCGCAGCATTGGGCGCGCAGGCGGGTCGATAGGCGCGTTTGTTTTCGGCGCTGTGGATGTGAGGGAGGGCAGCGGGATCGAGATTGAGCTGTTGCAGGGCGAGATCATCGAGTTTGAGCTGTGGGAAGGCTGGCAAGATGTCGGGATGGCGCGAGTCTTGGCTCGTATCCAAATCTATGACAGCGAGATCATCGGCAAGCAGCGTGTGACCGCGCGCAATGAGCGCCGCCGCCAGTGTTGACTTGCCCGCGCCAGAACGCCCTGCGAACACGATTCCTCCACTAGGTGAACCGGCACGATAATCATCACGCAGATGGATTGCGCTGGCGTGAAAGACAAACGTTTGCGGGTGAACGCAAACATAGATACCAAGCGCGTTGTTGATGATGAAGTTGGCTAAAATCGCAGGTTCAAGATCGGGGATGGGACGCACGATCATATCGCTTAAACCGATCTGCGTGATGAGCGCGAAGCACCCGACAGAGCGCCAATGCAGCCGGATCATCGCAACGGGAGATTTGCCGGTAAGGGTGTGGCTGATGGAAAGCCCCGACACAAGATCGTGACATAAAGGTTCGTCATCGTGGGCACTGCGGATACGTAAATCGGGACGCTGCTGATCCGCCAAATGAGTGGTTACAAGGGGTGGGAGTTCGATTTCGGATTCGATATGGAATCCATAGACGAAATAATGATACACGGTGCTATTCCACCGCGCCCAAACGCGCATAGCGGCGCAAGTTCACCCGCCCGCCGATCACGAGCGTTTCCACGCCGTTTACGTCGGCTGTCACCCACGCATGAGCATCAATGCGCCCGTTGGATGCGGATTTCACGCCGATGTTCAGCCGCGACTCGATGTGTCGCCGCGCCAGCAGATGCGCCACTGTGACCGCTTGAGTCAAACAGTTGACACGCGGGACAAGTTTGCTCATGCGTTTGACCGTCCACGCCGTTTCATGCAAAAACGTGGCATCGGGCGCTTGCGGATGTTCGACATGGCGCAAGCTTTCCCCCATGCGCCGCCATGTCGGATAGGGCAGCACCCATTGGGCGATGCGGACGATCCACAGCATGAGCAGAGCGTAGAGATGGAGCGCAATCATGCCGTTTCTGCCAACTCCTGAGCGACCAGATCAGCGATGAGTTTGAGCGTATCGGCTTCACATTGGGCTTGTTCGACGCTGTATTCCTGCTGCACCGATTCGCAGATGGCGCGGATTGTGGTTGGCTTTTGGATCAGTTTCCAGATGTGCGCGCCGACGGCGTTCAAGCCGAAATACGTGCCGTTTTTGAGGTGTAGAATGACGACTTCATCGGCAAGGTCGGTTGAATTCTGGTCGCGGCTGGCGACGATCACCGTGTCGAGCGTGAGTGTCATACAGGTTTTCCCTACAGATGACGGACGGATAGATAAAAGTGTAGTCGCGGGGTGGATAAAAGAAAAGGTGAGGAATGGCGCGTTATAATTTCGCGTATGAATGATCACAATCAACTGACAACGTACTTAGACCGCTGGAACTTGTCGAATCCGCGCCTCATCGCGCAGACCGTGACCAGTTATGTCTACTCGGTGATGCACGACGGAGTAATGGTGGCGCTCAAACTGCTGCTGCCCTATGGACAAGACGAGCATGTTGGCGCGCTGGCGCTGACATACTTTGATGGACATGGGGCGGTGCGGGTGCTGCGCCACGACGACAGCGCATTCCTGATGGAATACGCGGGCGGCGATGAACTGATCACGCTGGTGGAACGCGGCGAGGATGAAGCCGCCACGCGCATCATCGCGGACGTGTTGACACAGATTCACGGCGCGTCCGGGCGTGGAAATCCCCCCGACGGATTGTACCTGCTTGAATACTGGTTTCGGGCGTTGTTCAAAAAAGCGGCGGCAGATCGGCAAAGTGGAGTCGCGTCGATTTATGTGCGGGGGGCGGCGGTTGCCGAACGTTTGCTTGCCGCTCCGCGTGATGTGTGCGTGCTGCACGGGGATATTCACCACCGGAATATTCGCCATTCGCCGCGCGGATGGCTTGCGTTCGATCCCAAAGGGCTGGTGGGAGAACGCACCTATGACTGCGCGAATACGCTGTGCAATCCGTATCCGCTCACCGAACGTGTCCATGACGAAACTCGTTTGCTGACCCACGCGGCGATCCTTGCCAACGAATTGGAGATCGAATATCAGCGGGTGCTGTCGTTCGTGTTCGCGTATGGGTGTTTGAGCGCCAGTTGGGGGTTAGCGCCCGACGGAAGCGATCCAAGAGGAGAGGTCGAATGGGCGCTCAAGGTGGCGCGGATTGTCGAGCCGCATCTCTCCATCATGTGACCTAAACTGCGCGTCTCAAATGCATCCGGGACATAAATTGTGTTCCACGTATCAGCAAACCAGCTCACTTTGGGCTGCTTCTTCATGCTTGGCATTTTATCTTCGCGTAAACCATTGTCGATCAATGAATATCCAAGCGTTTGTGTCCTAAACGCTTCAAAATCGGGACATAAAGGACACAATTCTTAAGCCTTTGTCCGCCTAACCGTTAAGCGTGTGTGAAATCTTTCGCGGCGGCGGGCGAGTTCGTTAGAATACCTTGTGAACAGCGAAGTCTATTCCCCCTGTCCGATGAGCTAGAGTCAACCGAGCCATGACGACATTCCCCAAGTCCAGTTTTTTCGACACGCGGCGCGGTAGGGTGATCCGTGAGCATGTCACAGCATACCTGTTTTTATCCCCCGCGATGCTTTTGATCTTCATCTTTGGGATTTTTCCCGTGGGGTTCGCATTTTTCGTCAGCCTGCACCAATGGCGGCGCTTCCCCGGCGAATACATAGGTTTGGATCAGTATGTGCGCGGGTTGGATGGCGCGGCGTATGTGCTGTTCTTCTGGATTGGCCTTGGGGCGCTGGTGTACAGCGCTGCGCTGTTGCGGCAGTTGTTCCGACAGCCGGATTGGGGGCGGGCGCTGGGATATATGATCAGCGGGATTGCCAGCGGAGGTGCGATTTTGCTGCTGGTCAACTGGACAGCGGTGCTGCTGCCGATCATCTTGAACATTCCACAGCGGATACGCGGGCAAGAGCGCGTACAAGGCTTATTTTTGAGCGAACTCGCGGCAAGTTTTCAAGTGGCGGAAGCGTATACAATTGGCAATCAGTTCTTGCTGCTGCTGGTGGCGGCGGCAGTGATCACGGCAATTAGTTTCCGCGTGATCAAGGGGATCAAAGCGGGATCATACTGGTTTTGGAGTACGGCGGCAGTGGTGGCGGCTGCTGTCGGCTTGCTTACGCTTCAGCTTACCGCCAGCGAAATCAACACAGCGGTGGAGGCGGCACGCGCAAACGGGACAGACCTGCCGCTGTGGTCGCAGATCGTGATGATCAGCGCGGGGGTGGGGTTGGTGGGGGTGGCGTATCTTGTGTGGCGGCGGGGGGTGCGATCTTATGGAGATCGACGGTTCATCGCCGCGGGGCTGGCGGCGATTTTGCTGGCGTGCGGCGGGGTGATCCTTGCGATGGAACTGCCGCGCGCGCTGGCGGAAAGCGATCCCGATGTGTTGAGCGGCTTCAGCGTAACGGTAATGTTCGTGTTCGGGACTGTGCCGCTACAACTGGCAATCGGGCTGGGGCTGGCGGTATTGATGTTCCAAAACATCAAAGGGAAGTCGCTGTTCCGGGTGATTTACTTCATCCCGTACATCATGCCGTTTGTGGCAACGTCGGTTGTGTTCAATTTGCTGTTTTCGCATCGATCCACGTCGCTGGCGAATCAGGTGATCGGCTTGTTCGGGATTCCCGCGCAGAAATGGCTGCTCGAACCGAAGGGGATTAATTCGCTGATCGCGGGGCAGGATTTGGGCGGGCTGGAAGGTCCAAGTTTGGCGCTAATTGTGGTCATGATTTATACGGTGTGGACGTACATCGGGTATGACGCGGTGGTGTTTCTGGCGGGATTGGGCAATATTTCTGGCGAACTGTATGAAGCGGCGCGCATCGATGGGGCGAGCGGGTGGGCGATCTTCCGGCATATCACGCTTCCGCTGCTCTCCCCGACGACATTCTTTTTGTCGCTGATCGCAATCATCGGGACGTTTCAAGCATTCACGCAGATTTGGATTATGCGAACGCCCGCCGCGGGAAATTCAGTGGATACGATAGGCATTTACATCTACGAAACTGTTCGCAATACCGACCCGAATATGGGCTATGCGTCGGCGCTGTCGATTGTGCTGTTCGCCGCGATTTTGATCTTCACGTTGGTGCAGAATCGCTTGCAGGGAAGGAACGTGTTCTATGGCTGAATCGGCGCGCGACTTGAATGTCCGTGTATCGCGGAGCGAATCGGTGGAGAAACCGCGCAGACCGATCCACTGGGGACGAGTGCTGACGTATACCGTGCTGATCATCGGCGTGATACAGGCGCTGCTCCCATTCGCGTGGATGTTGAGCGCATCGCTGATGACGCAAGGGGAAGTTATGGGAAGTCCGGTATTGATTCCCAGTGTGCCGCAGTGGAACAACTATCCCGAAGCGTGGCAGCGAGCGAACTTTGGGCAGTTCATGTGGAACAGCGTGCGAATCACGGCGATCACGGTGGCGGGGATGCTGCTGTTCACCGTTCCGGCGGCTTATGCGTTCGCGCGGATGAAGTTTTTCGGGAAAAATGTGCTGTTCGCGCTGACGCTGGCGACGTTGATGATCCCGGATGTGGCGACCTTCATCCCGAACTATTTGACTGTGATTTGGTTCGGGCGTTTGAGCGACAACTTGATCGGCTTCCCGTGGTTGAACAATTGGCCTTCGCTGACAGTGCCATTCATGGTGAGCGCGTTCACAATCTTTTTGCTGCGGCAGTTTTTTGCACAAATTCCTGAAGATTTATGGGATGCGGCGCGCATTGATGGAGCGGGGCATGTGCGCTATCTGCTGTGGGTGATGATTCCCTTGTCGAAAGCGCCGCTGATGACGAGCATCACATTTCAGTTCATTGGATCGTGGAATGCACTGCTGTGGCCCTTGCTGGTGACGCAGACGGACGAATGGCGTACTGTCGCAGTGGGATTGACGAAATTTGTTTCGACGGATGCGCCAAATCAACTGCATTTGCAAATGGCGGCGGCGGTGATGATGATCATTCCCATTTTGGTGCTGTATTTCTTCACACAGAAACAGTTCACTGAAGGGATCGCGGCGAGCGGGTTGAAGGGGTGAGGGAGAAACAGGCTGTGTCTGTGTTGTTTGGGCACGGCGGGGGCAGGCGCAGCAAGTTTCCGCCCCTACAGACGATTTTTCTTATCGCTTACGGTAGATAGAAAACAGATCTGCTCGAATTTCCGCAGCAAAACCCCTGAATTCGGAAAGGAAAAGCCTATCTCCGTGCTTTTTGATCCTGAAATTGGGGTGGGAAATGGGGTTCAAACTGAGCCTTTAAGCAAAGATGTGGTTTGGTGAATTTGCCTTATCGAATTTTGCGGGAATTTATTGACAAGATTTCCAATAGATGTTATTTTGTTTGCAAACGTTTGCATTTTCGTTGTAGAAATATGATGTAAAGTGCAGCGCTGTGATTTTGCTAAAATGAGTGTTTTGTCAAACAAGAACTAATAGGTTATGGAACACAGCGGCAGAAAAACGAGTAAGGTCACGATTCTTGATGTGGCGAAGGAGTCAGGCGTTTCGTACTCGACGGTTTCGCGTGTGCTAAATGACTTCGATTTCGTCAAAGAATCGACGCGCGAAAAGGTGTTGGCGGCGGCTGAAAAGTTGGGATATGTCGCCAATATTCAAGCGCGCAGCCTTGCGGGTGGAAAAACGCAGATTATTGGTCTGCTGGTGCCGGGGTTAGATAACGACTATATCAGCGAGATTACCAGTGGGATTGACCAAGAACTTGCCCATTCCGACTATGATTTGATGCTGTACACGACTCACCGCTATCAAGGTAAAGAGTCGCTGTATGTTCGGACGGTTGCAAATGGCTTGGTTGATGGCTTGATTTTCATAGTGCCGCATGATTCTCAGCGCTATTTGGAAGCACTACCCAATCAAGATTTCCCCTATGTGTTGATTGACCAGATTGACAATACATATAACAGCACGACTGTGGATGCGACCAACTGGCAGGGCGCATATGACGCGACCAGCTATTTGATTGGGTTGGGGCATACACGGATCGGTATGATCACGGGGCATCCCAAGCTGAACAGCGCGAAAGAACGCCACGATGGCTACCGTGCCGCCTTGCAACATCACCGGATTCGCTATGACGAAACGCTTGTGGTGACGGGGGATTTCCTAACGCGCAGCGGATATACGGGCGGACAGCAGCTTTTGAGTCTAAAGAATCCACCTACAGCGATTTTCGCAGCCAATGATTTGACCGCGTTCGGCGTACTTGAAGCGATTCACCAAGCGGGGCTGCGTATCCCGGAAGATATTTCGGTGATTGGATTTGATGATATTCCCCACGCATCGCTGGTGTATCCCAAACTAACGACAGTCCGCCAGCCGCTCGTTCAAATTGGGCGGGTTGCTGTTCGACTCCTGCTGGAAAAGTTGGATAACCCTGAACAGGAGGCGCGGCGGGTGACACTTGCCACTGAGCTTGTCATCCGTGATTCGTGTGCCCCGCCACGGGGATGAAAATCGAAAGGAGAGAAGGGGGATCAAATTTTTTTTCACTCGTTTTGCAAACGTTTGCAAAGTTTGTGCAGAAATTTCAAGGAGAGATTATGAACGCTCGAAAAATCCTTTTACTGGCTGCTGTACTGGGCACACTGGCACTGATGTCGGTGGGCATCACCGCAGCACAAGAAAACGTCACCATTGAATGGTGGACAATCTTCACGACACCGCCGGAACTGACGGAACTGGCGGAAACATTGGCACAAGAATATATGGACGCGCATCCCGGTGTGACGATTGAACTGACGCATCTAGAAAATGAAGCGTTCAAGGAACGTCTGGCGACAGTTATGCAATCGGGCGATCCGCCTGATTTGTTCCAAAGCTGGGGTGGCGGCGTGCTGTGGAACTATGCTGAAGCGGGTTTGCTGCGCGACATTACCCCCGAACTGATGGCAGATGATGCGGCATGGAAGAATTCGTTCACCACGCAGGCGGCGCTGAACCTGTACAGCTATGAAGGCGCTTACTACGGCGTGCCGCTGACGTTCGGCGCGGTCGGTTTCTGGTACAACACCCGTCTGTTCGCGGAAGCGGGAATCGAAAGCCCGCCGGAAACATGGGATGAGTTCCTTGCCGCTGTGCAAGCGCTGCGCGATGCAGGCATTACCCCGATTGCGCTTGGCGGGCGTGACAAGTGGCCCGGTCACTTCTGGTGGGTGTACATGGCAATTCGTGAAGGCGGGCAGGAAGCGTTTGAATCGGCTTATACCCGTGAAGGTACGTTTGCAGATGAACCGTTCGTGGCTGCGGGCGAGCGTCTGCTGGAACTCGCGGCGCTGAATCCGTTCCAGACGGACTTCATGGCGATGGGCTATGGTCAGGCTGCCGGTTTGATGGGCAACGGCGAAGCGGCGATGGAATTGATGGGTCAATGGGCACCGGGCGTGCAGCAGGGCAACAGCACGAGCGGCGAAGGTTTGCCGGAAGGTGAACTGGGCTGGTTCCCGTTCCCCGCGATTGAAGGCGGCGCTGGTGGACCGACGGACGTGCTTGGCGGCGGTGATGGTATCGCTGTTGGCGCGAATGCCCCTGATGAAGCAGTCGATTTCCTGCGCTTCCTGACGACACCGGAAGTTCAGATTCGTTTTGTCGAACTCGGCACAGGCTTTATCCCGACGGTTGCAGGCGCGGAAGAAGCCGTGACTGACCCGCTGTTGCAAGCGGTGACAGAAGCCCGCAACAACGCCGAATACTATCAACTGTACTATGACCAATTCCTGCCGCCCGCCGTCGCGCAAGCGGTTTTGGATAGTGTGGAAGGTCTGCTGGTTGGGACGTTGAGCCCTGAAGAAGCAGCACAAGCTATTGAGGATATCGCGTCGTTCGAGCTTGAGTAACGCTCAGTAAACATGCGGGGAATATCTGCGGATATTCCCCGCATTTTGTAAATAGTCTTGTTTTTGAGAGGAAAAGCGTATGGCAAGCCGTTCGAGAGCGCGTTTTCGGTTTATCCCGCGTGAACGTACTACGACCAGCAACGAACGTCCGCGCGCACGCAGCGAACAGCTTCTGACCATCGGGCTGTTTGTTCTGCCCGGTGCAGTTGTATATCTGCTCTTTCTCATCATTCCGATTGTGCAAGCGGCAAACTACAGCTTGTATGACTGGAACGGTCTAGGACCTTTGACGGATTACGTTGGGTTCGGCAACTATCAACGCGCGTTTGAACACAACGTCTTTCAAAGTTCGGTTGTCAACAGTGTGCTGATTACGTCACTGTCGCTGATGATTCAGCTTCCGCTGGCACTTGGCTTGGCGCTGATGGTGGGGCGCAAGCTGCCCGGACGCATGATTTATCGCAGTATTTTTTTCCTGCCGTATGTTTTCTCGGAAGTTATCACCGCGATCATCTGGACGTTCGTATACAACCCCGGCGGGGGGCTGTTGAACACGGTACTCGTGACGCTCATTCCCGGTTATGTGGAACAAGGGTGGCTATCGAACCGCGATATCGCACTGCTGGCGGTGTTTTTCGTCATCACATGGAAGTATTTCGGTCTGCACATGATTTTGTACATGGCGGGCTTGCAATCGATAAATGCTGAACTTGAAGAATCGGCGCGCATTGACGGGGCGAATGAGTTCCAAGTGCTGCGCTATATCACCCTACCGCTGATCGCCCCGACGATCCGGCTGACGATTTATCTATCAGTGCTGGGGTCGCTCAACCAGTTCGTGCTAATCTGGGTGCTGACTTCAGGCGGTCCTGCCAACGCCACACAGGTGATGGCGACGTATATGTATCGCTTTGGAATCAAGAGCTTCAGCCTTGGTTATGGCAGCGCAATTGCCGTGATCATCTTCGTGGTGTCGCTGATTTTCTCGATTGGTTATCAACGCGCCATCATGCGCCGCGATTATGCGGGATCGGTTTAGGGAGGCGGGAATATGACTGCGGTGATGCAACAAGCGGGCGAAAAACGTCCAATGGCTTCGCGGCTTTGGATCGCCCGCTTCTTTCAGTATCTTGTGCTGACCGCGCTGGCGCTGATCATTTTGGGGCCGGTATTAACGGCAGTGCTTGGCGGCTTAAAGACGACGGGGGAATTGTTCGATCAGCCGTTTGGGCTGCCGGCGGTGCCGCGATGGGAAAACTATACGGGCATTTTGAGCAGCAGCGTATTTTGGCGGCAGCTTCTTAACAGCGCGATCATCGTCGTTGGGACTGTGAGCCTGACTGTGGCGACATCGGCACTGCTGGCGTTCGTGTTCAGCCGTTTGGTATTCACAGGTCGGGAGCTGCTGTTCAATTTCTTCACGCTTGGTCTGCTGTTCCCGGTGACTATCGCGTTCCTACCTGTGTTCATTCAAATACGGCAGATGGGGTTGATCGACAGTTATTTTGGCGTGATTTTGCCTTTGGTAGCGTTTGGGATTCCGGGCAGCACGCTGATTTTGCGCGGGTTTTTCCGGGCGATTCCATCGGAACTTGAGGACGCGGCATATATCGACGGATGTGGGACGCTTGGTTTCTTCTGGTATGTGCTGCTGCCGCTGGCGCGTCCCGCGCTTGGGGCGATTATCGTGCTGCAAACGATAGTGTCGTGGAATGAGTATTTCCTGCCGCTGCTGGTGCTGACGGATGACTCAAAATGGCCGCTGACACTCGGCATCATGCAGTTTCAAGGGCAGTATGGCACGGACTGGGGCAGAGTGATGGCGTTTGTTTCGCTGCTGATTGTACCGGCGGTGCTGTTTTACATCTTTACACAGCGGTACATCGTCACCGGCTTGACGGGCGGTGAGCTTAAAGGATAAAGGTTTATCGTGGGGATGAAACACCTTGACGCGACTCTGGGTATTGGGGAGCGCGTCCAACTGTTGATGGCAGAAATGACGTTGGTGGAAAAAGTAGCGCAGTTGTGGGGAATTTGGGCAATCGCGCTGCTTGATGAACAGCGACGTTTTGTACCGGAACGTAAGCCGGAACTGCTTCAGCACGGCGTAGGGCAAATTTCGCGCTTGGGGGCAAACGCGCTTGTGCCGCCGCAGCAGGTCGCGGTGCTTGCCAACCAAATTCAAAAGTATGTGATTGAGACAACGCGCTTGGGCATTCCCGTGATGATTCATGAGGAATGTTTGGCAGGAATTTTGATGCGGGGGGCGACAACGTTTCCGCAGCCGATAGGTCAGGCGGCGACATTTCAGCCGGATTTGATCGAAGAGATGACGACGACGCTTCGGCATCAACTGCGGGCGATTGGGGCACATCATGCATTAGCGCCTGTGTTGGATATCGCGCGGGATGCGCGATGGGGACGCACGGAAGAAACCTACGGCGAAGATCCGTTCTTGGTGAGCGCGCTGGGCACGGCGTATGTGCGCGGCTTGCAGGGGGACGATTTGCGGCGCGGGATCGCGGCAACCGCCAAGCATTTCATCGGGTATTCGGCAAGCGAAGGCGGCATGAACTGGGCACCCGCGCACATCCCTGAACGTGAACTGCGAGAGATTTATCTCACGCCCTTCAAGGCGGCGATTAAAGAAGGCAAGATCGCTACCGTGATGAATGCCTATCAAGAAATGGATGGCATTCCGTGTGGATGCAACAAGCGACTGCTGGTCGATCTCCTGCGTAACGAATTAGGTTTCGACGGGCTGATTGTTTCCGACTACTTCACCATCGCGCAGTTTGTGGATTATCACCGTGTAGCAACTGACCGCACGGAAGCGGCGCGGATGGCGCTGGAAGTGGGAATGGATTTTGAACTTCCCACGCCTGACGGTTATGGCGAACCGCTGATCAAAGGGTTAGAGAGCGGCAGAATTGACATGGCGCTGGTGGATGCATGTCTTAAGCGCGTGCTGACCGCCAAATTTGAGTGGGGGTTGTTTGAAAATCCCTATATAGATGAAGGGCGCGCGGTGGAAGTGTTCAGCGATCCAGCGGCTGTCGATTTATCACGCAAAATCGCACAGCAATCGCTGGTGCTGTTGAAGAATGAAGGCGGTTTACTGCCGCTGTCGAAATCGACGCGCAGAATCGCGGTGATTGGCCCCAGCGCCGACAACGCGCGTTTGCTGCAAGGCGATTATCACTATCCGGGACATATGGAGAATATTTTCAACCCCAATGTCAGCCCGGATGCGCCAACCCCACTGCAAAAAGCGGCGCTTGATTGGAGCGAACACTTTCCGCCATCGGTGACGGTTCTGCAAGGGATTCAACGGTTGGTTGCGCCTGAAACGGAAGTCGTGTACGCGCGAGGATGCGACATTCTTGGCACGGATACCAGCGGTTTCGCGGAAGCCGTTGAAGCGGCGCGCGGAGCAGAAGTCGCGGTGGTGGTGGTCGGTGACAAAAGCGGGCTTGCACCGGGATGCACAACGGGCGAATCGATTGACCGCGCATCGCTTGACCTGCCGGGTGTGCAGCAGCAGCTTGTCGAAGCGGTGTACGCGACAGGCACGCCAACCGTGGTGGTGCTAACGAATGGTCGCCCGCTGTCGCTGGGGTGGATCGCACAGCATATTCCGGCGGTATTGGTCGCATGGCTGCCTGCTGAACAGGGCGGCGCGGCAATCGCAGATGGATTGTTTGGCGATGTGAATCCGGGCGGAAAACTGCCGATCTCGTTCCCGCGTCATGTCGGTCAACTTCCGATTTTCTATAACCACAAACCGTCGGGCGGGCGGAGTCACTGGCATGGCGGATATGTCGAAATGAGCGCAGAACCGCTGTATCCATTCGGGCATGGCTTGAGCTACACCCGCTTTGAGTATGGCGAACTGCGAATCACGCCGGGACATATTGAGCCAACGGGCGTGGTTGAAGTCTCGTTCACAGTGATGAACTGCGGCGAACGCGCGGGCGAAGAAGTCGTGCAGCTTTACGTGAGTGATCCGGTTGCGAGCGTGACGCGCCCGGTGATTGCGCTGAAGGGTTTCGCACGGGTAGCGCTTCAGCCGCAAGAAAGCAAGACGATCACCTTCCGTCTTGATGCGCGGCATTTGGCGTTCTACGGCGTGGATATGCGCTATCAAGTGGAACCGGGAGAAATTCTCGTGGGGATTGGCAGTTCGTCTGAGGACATTCGCTTGCGCGGCAGTTTCCAGATTGTGGGCGCGCCTACGGATGTTGAGCAGGTGTTCTTCACCCCCGTAACAGTCTCGTGAAAATAGATGAAAGAGGGTGGGGTTATTCCTGCCCTGTAAAAAACTGTTTTTTTAACAATTGGAGGGACATTATGAGCTGGGGCGAACCACAGTAATGGGTGATTACAAGTCATTTCAAAATTCCGCTTCAATACGGGCTACAGGCGAAACAAGTTTCGCACGGGTCGCCCCTACAAGTGTGATTTTTGAAACAGACACTATTGACAAAGGGGTGTTATGCGCTATTTGATGGTTGCACTACTGGTCATTCTCGTTTCTATGCAGATGGGCGCGGGGAAATCATCCGCGCAAGAAGATGCGGAGCGCGGCGCATTTTTCACGGGCGAATATCCGAACGTCCTGCATGAGATTGGGCTGACGGATGAAGAAATTCAGGCGCGGATTGACGCGGTTTGGCAATCGCTGTTTTATGGCGATGACGACACTGAGCGCGTGTATTATCCCGTGGGGGATGATATGGCGTACATGCTGGATGTGAATAACCAAGATGTGCGTTCGGAAGGCATGTCCTACGGCATGATGATCGCGGTGCAGACGGATCATCAAGAGGAATTCAACCGCCTGTGGAAGTGGGCGAAAACGTATATGTATCATGAATCGGGGCAGTACGCGGGCTATTTCTCGTGGCACAACCGCCCTGATGGAACGCGCATCGATAGGGGTCCCGCGCCAGATGGCGAAATCTGGTTTGCGACGGCGCTGTTTTTCGCGGCGGGGCGGTGGGGCAACGGCGAAGGCATTTTCAATTACGAAGCTGAAGCCAACGCCATTTTGAACGCGATGCTCCATACCGAATCGCCAACATCGGGCGCGCGCAATATGTTTGATCCCATCACCAAAATGGTGGTGTTCGTGCCGGATTACGGGCGGGTGAGCGAATTCACCGATCCGTCGTATCACACACCGCACTACTATGAAACATGGGCGCGGTGGGCAGAACAGGATCGCGAGTTTTGGGCGGAAGCTGCCGATGTGAGCCGCGCATTCTGGCGCACGACGGTGCATCCTGAAACGGGATTGATGCCGAACTACGCCGAATTCACTGGCGAACCGGTTGTGTGGGGCGATTACGGCGAATTCTACTACGCGGATGCGTGGCGCACCGCGATGAACATCGCCGCTGACTACACATGGTTCAGGGCGGATGAGTGGCAAGTCGAACAGAGCAACCGTTTACTGCGCTTCTTCTACAATCTGGGCATCAACCGCTACAACAGCAAGTTCCAGATCGACGGCACGCCTGCGGGACCGCAGCATCGCTCATTGGGGCATATCGCCATGAACGCGACGGCGGCGCTGGCGGCGGATGATCCGATTCGGCTGGAGTTTGTGCAAGCCTTCTGGGATTCGAGCCTGAATACCGGGCAGTATCGCTATTATGACAATCTGCTGTATATGTTCGCGCTGCTGTATTTAAGCGGCAACTTCCGCGCCTACGCACCCGCGTAAGGTGAACTGCTTCAAGGGGTGAGAATCCTTTCACCCTTTACAAAGGTCTCCCTTGTTCAGCCTCATTTGTTAAGATTTCTATACACTCCTGTTTTTAATGCGCTTGCGTGCATTCATGAAAAGCATATGCTCGAATCATAACCGAGTGCCAACGACGTGGACTGTGCATTGATTCTGTTCATGGGGAGATACATTCGCGTCATGCGGCACGCACGAACAGGAGGCAGACGACAATGCCAGTCACGCCGACGTATCCGGGAGTGTATGTGCAGGAAATCCCAAGCGGGGTTCGCTCTATCGCGGGAGTCAGCACGTCCATTGGCATGTTCATCGCACGGGCGCGCAAGGGTCCTCTCAACCAAGCGATTCGATTATTTTCATATACGGATTTTGAACGTACTTTCTCAAGTGATGCATCGGTGAGTACACTGCCTGACCATGTGCGGCTGTTTTTCTTGAATGGTGGGACAGACTGCTATGTGATGCGGATTGCCAACGGCGCGACCTTCGCGCAGGTGACGCTGCTCAACGAAACAGGCGCGAATGGGGTGCTGATTCTCACGGCGAAATATCCGGGGGCAGTCGGTCAAACGGTGCGCGTCGATGTCTCGTATGGGGGCGCGAACCCCGAAATCAACTTCAACATGGATATATTCCGGGAAGAAGTCGATGCGGGCGGGCGGGTGTCTATCGTTGAAGTAGAAAGCTACAAAAATCTGTCGATGGATCCGCTCTCGTACAGCTACGCCGTCGATGTGCTGAACACGAATTCCAAGTTGGTGACGGCGGCGCTGCCCAGCGCTGGACTCCCCGCGCTGGTCAACGGATTTTCGCAGTCGGGTGTGCCTGTGCTGCATGACAGTGGCGATGCTCAATCGCTGCTTGACCAATGGGCGAATCGGGTAGGCACTGCATCGGTTGGGGGCGCAAATCGCATCAACATCAGCGTAGATGGCGGGACGTTCGTGCCCGTCAACTTCGGCGCGATCAATGTGGGGGGGCTGGCGAACGTTGGCGCGTTGGAAACGGCACTCGCAGACGCGATCAATGATGCGCTGGCGGCAAATGGACAAACTCAATCGTCGGTGACGGTGGAATTGACTCCAGCGGGCGCGACCCCAGCAGCGGGCGCGGGGGCAACACTCGATGACGGTGTGACTCCGGCGGATGCCACGTCTGTGCTGCGAATCACGTCGAACCACGCGGGGAATCTTGGCAGCGTGTTGATTCAACCCGCGTCGGTGAACGATTTAGCGATTCCGTTAGGCTTGGGAAGCGCGCAAGGGGGCTTAGAGGTTTCGGCATACAGCGCCTTCCGCCCTGCGCCGACAGGAATCAGCTTAAGGGCGAGTGACCCGGCAGTTCTGGCACAGTTTGCGGCATTGGAACACGGGGATATTACGCAGATCACACTGCCCGCGTTTGATACCAGCGGCGCGCCGACGACGGCGAATGTGCCTGTCAATTTGCTGACGGGCGGCGCGGGGGCGATGACGCTGCTGTATGCGAACAGCGAAGGCGGCTTACGCACGGCGCTGGCACGGATTGCAGACGCGATCAACCAGTACAAGAACGCGAATCCGCTGACGTTTTTCTGGTCGGCGACGGTGGCAGGAAACCGCCTGACGCTGACTTCTTCGCGTGGGACGGCAAATTCGGTTGGAACGCTGGCGACAGCGGCAGCGGACTTAACGCCGTTTTTCAACACGCCGAATGTGCGCTATTACAGCGTAGGGTCGCTCGTGGCGGTGGGCTTGCAAACACAAACGCCAGCCGTCGATGAAGATGGTGTGGCGACGGGGACTGTCACCGATGGCACAGCACCGACGCTGACCACTTATACCGATGCCTTCCCATTGATTGAAAAACAGGTGGATATGTTCAATTTGATGGTGCTGCCAGAGGATGTGGACGAAGGATCGCCCACAGTGCTTGGACAGGTCTATGGACCCGCCAGCGCCTTTTGCCAGCAGCGCCGCGCGTTCTTGATCATGGATGCGCCGAAAACGTGGAAAACCGCGCAAGATGCGACGACAGGGATCGCCGCCATGCGCGTGGGTTTGGTGAAAGATCACAGCGCGATTTATTTCCCGCGCGTGGTCATTCCGAATGGACGCAGCACCAAGCAGATTGGCGCAAGCGGTGCAGTTGCAGGGGTGATGGCGCGCACGGACGCATCACGCGGGGTATGGAAAGCACCCGCCGGAACAGAAGCGGACATTCGCGGAATTATCGGGTTGGAGCAGCGGTTGAGCGATCCCGAACACGGGTCGCTGAATCCGCGCGGGATTAATGTGCTGCGCGCATTCACGAATGGGCTGGTGGTGTATGGGGCGCGCACGAATGATGGCGACGACGATTTTGCCAGCGAATACAAATATATTCCTGTGCGGCGGCTGGCGCTGTATATGGAAGAAAGCCTGTATCGCGGGCTGAAATGGGTGGTGTTTGAGCCGAACGATGAGCCGTTGTGGTCACAAATTCGCCTCAATGTGGGCGTGTTCATGCACGATTTGTATCGACGCGGCGCGTTCCAAGGGACGAAGCCGAGCGATGCCTATTTCGTCAAATGTGACCGCGAAACAACGACTCAGAGCGATATCAACTTGGGAGTCGTCAATATACTGGTTGGGTTCGCGCCGCTGAAACCTGCGGAATTCGTCGTCCTGTATCTCCAGCAGATGGCTGGACAGCTTCAAGTCTAAAGGAGTGGCTCGAAATGGCACAGTTCGTAGTCAACACGCACCGATTTGACCCCTATAAAAACTTCATGTTCCGTATCAAGTGGGATGGCGTGTATGTAGCAGGCATCAGCAAAGTGAGCGCGCTCAAGCGGACGACGGAAGTGATCACGCACCGCGAGGGTGGCGATCCCAGTACCCCGCGTCATTCGCCCGGAACAACGCGCAGCGAAAATATCACGTTGGAGCGCGGAATTTCGCATGATCCAGCGTTTGAGGCGTGGGCGAATACGGTCTACAACGTGGAAGCGGGGGTGATTTTATCGCTGAAGGACTTCCGCAAGGACATCATCATCGAGATGATGAACGAAGCGGGGCAGGTGGTGAAAGCGTACAAAGTCTACCGCTGCTGGGTATCGGAATTTCAGGCGACACCGGAATTCGACGCGAACGCGAACGCGGTAGCTATCGAAACGCTGACACTGGTCAACGAAGGTTGGGAACGTGATTTAAGCGTGACGGAACCCAGTGAGCCGTAATTATGACCGTGATTTCTGTGCCCGGCGGATGGGTGGCACTACGCCCAATCAACGGGCATGACGAAAGCGCGATTGAAGCGGCGGATTTACACGGCGCGCTTGACCTGCTGGATCGTCTGTTGATCACCCGTGCAGGGGCACTGGTAGGACAGGGCGAAGCGGGACGACTCAGTTATGCGGCGCGTGACCGCGTGTTAGCGGCGGTGTATGTGAAGGTGTACGGCGAAATGATCGTTTCGACGGTGCGGTGCATCGCCTGTGACAAGCCGTTCGATCTGTCGTTTTCGTTGAGCGATTTTGTTGAAGCGAACCCGTCATCGGATGTACGCGCGGATACGGTACATGTGACGGAAAACGGCTGGCGTTTTCGCTTGATTACCGGAGATGATGAACGCGCGGTGATCGGGATGCCCGCGCAAGCTGCGCGACAAGCGATGCTGACGCGCTGCACGCAGTCGGACACTCCGCCGGATGAGCGCGCGATGGACGAGATTGAAGCAGCAATGGAGCATATCGCGCCGCTGTTAAGCGCGGATTTGAGCGCGACATGTGTCGAATGCAGCCGCGAGCAGCAGATTGGTTTTGATGTGCAGGCGTTTTTGCTGTCGCGGTTGATCAAGGACAAGATGCGGCTGGCAGGCGAAGTGCATACGCTGGCGATGGCGTATCACTGGGGATTGAGCGAAATACTCTCGCTGACGCGGGCGGAGCGCCGCCAGTATATCGCCCTAATTGAAGCAGACGCGCGGCGAGCTGCTGCGCGCGCATCCGTCGGACGGCGAAGGATAGGCGCATGAGTGGGCGAAGCAGTTACATCGCGCGATTAATCGCACGGAACGAACCGGATGCGCTGTTTGAACAGCGGCGCACTGAGCGCACCCCTGCGCTTCAACCGCGTGAGGAGAGTGAAGCGCGCCCGGTCATGGATGATCCGTTTGAGGCGGTAGAAGTAGAAGCGGACTTGCCGCCAACACCTGCGCCGCGCCAAACGGGCGAGAAAACTCCGCCGACCCCAGCGCCGACTGTTCATTCGTCTGTGAGGCGCGCTGATTTAACGGAGTCGCTGGATGATTCGCCTGATGATGCGGCGAAAACGGTATTTGTTTCGCCCGCTGAGCGCCCGATAGAGACGCACCGAATCGAGCCGCCGCGCCAAGAGCGCGCGCCCGCAGTCACGCGGGGAGATGCTGGCGATGATGACGACACGCCGATGACGGTGGCAGAACATCAAGGTGAAGCGCCGCGCCGAATTGACGCGCCAGAACAGGATTCGCGGAACCCGCTCCCGACTAGCACAGATGATGATGTTGAAATCGCCGCGCCGGTGAAATCGCCATGGACGTTCGAGGAGATTCTCGCGCCGTTTTTGAAGCAGTTCCAAGCGCCAAATGCGGGCGAAAATAGGGATGAAATCCATGCGGATGTGCCGCCACAAATGACAGCCGCATCCTTAGAAGAAGATGACGCGCCAAACAGCGCATATGACCGGATGCTGCCCGTGATTGAAGCAGATGTGCCGAGCATCATGCCGATCACGGAGAAGAACGCGGCGATTGTGAACATCGGGGATATCGTGATCGAAGTGACACCGCCGCGCACACCTGATCCCACGCCGCGCCGCAATGCAACTGCTCCACCCGCACCGCCGCGATTGGGCGTGCGCTCGAAACGTGGATTTGGCTTAGGGCAAATGTGAGCAGAACCACTCGACAACTAAGGATGTGCTGTTATGCCGCTTCTCGATTTGTCGCTGGTGACGCAAACCTTGACGGACTTAATCGATAGACACGTCAAAGCATCGCCTATTTGGAACAACGTCAACAATCCGCTGGCGGTGTCGCCGCTTCCGCCGGATAAGCTGGAAGGCGACAACACAATTGGGCTGTACTTGTATCACGTCACAGAGGAACTGCAAAACAAAACGGCGTACATCCCCGGTGTGAGTGATGCCCCAGTGCGTTATACGTCGATGACGCTGGTGCTGTCGTATGTGCTGACCGCGCACAGCGATCTCACGGGCGATACAGGGACGCTGCGCGAACAGACGATGATGGGCTTGGCGATGAAAGCGCTGCACGATCATCCGTTCATCACCGATGACACCACCGTGAACGGCGTGCAAATCATGCATCCGCTGTTACGTGAACGTGATAACCGCTTCAAAGTGGCGATGTTGCCCGTCCAGCGCGATCATGCCGTAGATTACTGGACAGCGGGATCATCGCCGCTGCGCTTAAGCGCGTATTATCAGATCACCCATGCACTGCTTGAACCAGATGAGCCAGATGTGCGTCCGGGTCGTGTGCTGACCTACAACGTGTACGCGCTGCCGAGTTTGAGTCCGCGTGTGGACGCGACTGAAAATGTGATCATGTTTACACTGCCGACGGAAAGCGAACCGCGCGCATTGGAACTGCGCCCCGCGCAAGTGGCGTATGACGCTCCGTTCAGTGTGATTGGTACATCGCTGTTTGGCGACAGCCTGGAACTGCGCTTACGACGCGCTGATTGGGGCGAAGCGATCCCGCTGGATCCCGATCCAGCGGCGTGGAATATCACGTTTGGCGCACAGCGCATCACCGCCACAGCGCGTTTGAACGCGGGCACAGTCGTGATTGTGCCGGGTATTTACTCGGTATCGGTGCGAGCGGAACGCTGGCGCACAGGAAGCAGCGGGACAATCGTGCTGGATGCGGTATCCAACGAAACGCCATTCGTTGTCGCGCCACGTGTCGATACGATCAGCGTACCGAACGGCGCGGGGCAGTTTGAAGTCGAGGGTTATCGCTTCGCGCACGATGATATTGATGAAACGACGGTGCAGGTGTACATCGGCGCAGTGCGTTTGGCATTGGGCGCGGATGTGAACAATTTGCAAGTGGGTGAGTTTGGTATCGTCGAAGCGGCAAACCCGGCTGACCCCGATGTACTGCGCGCGCGGCTGCCAAACGGCATCAATTCGGGCGATGTGGTGAGCTTCCGTTTGATCATCAATGGCGCGGAAAACGCGCCCGCATGGATCAGTGTGCCATGATGAACGATCCGCGCTATGGAGCTGCCCCTGCTGCTTATGCAGTTGATGATGACGAATCGGCAGTTACGCTGGTGCTGATGCGAGTGCGTTTGTACGCGCGGCGGCGACTGATGTGGTTGAGCCGTCATTTTGGGGCGGGAAACGGTGTGCCAGATGGGCGCGCGGGCGAAACCGCTCGGCTGCTCCATGACAGTGATAACGTCGGTGACGAACTGCGCTGGGTAGCGACCAGCGTGGACAAAGACCTTAACGCACAAATTGACACGGTAGATGCGGCGCTGGCGCAAGATGATGTTTCGCGGTTGGCACGGCTGATCAAAATCTTTGCATTGGAAGCGGATGATGTTGACGTACTGCATGTGTGTCTCGCGGCGGCGGTTGATCCGTCGGTGCGGCGGCTGTATGCGTATTTGCATGACGACGCGAGCACCCCTTTCCCGACGCTGACGCTGGCGGCGCGGCTGTTTCAAAGTGGACGCTGCCCAACATGGGGAGGCGAAAGTCCACTACGGCGCTGGCGGATGATCACGGTTGGAGATACACCGCATCATGGCATAGAGATCGCTCCATTGGCACTTGATCCGATTATCGCAGCGTGGCTGGCGGGCAGCGATGAACTGGACGCACGCTTGATTGGGCGGGGTCGGCTGATTCTGCCGCTTGAACCGCTGGCGGATTGGGACGTAGAAGGCACAGCGCGCATCACGGCGCGGGCGCTGCAAGACGATCCCGCGCGGACGGTGGCGCTGCATGTGATCGCACCAACGGGCAGCGGGCGGCGGACGTTCGCGGCGAATGTGTGCCGTCAATTGGGGATGCCGCTGCTGGCAGTTGATACAGCGGCGATCCCGGATCATGAATGGGAAACGGCGTTCATTCTCGCGCAGCGGCACGCCTTTTTGCACCGATGCGGACTAGCGTGGGTCATCACGGCGGAAACGGCGGGGCGACGGTGGACGAACGAGATCGCGCATTTTCCCGTGCAGGTGATTATTCGTGACGCGCACGATCCCGCGCCACAGATAGACCGCGCGCTGGATGTGCGCGTCATGTTAGATACGCCTACATCTGCCGAACGATGGCGTTTGTGGCAGCAGTACGCGCCCGCGGCGTGCGCCGCAGCTCCCAACGCGATGCTCGACTTGGCATATCGCTTGAACGCACGTCCGGGCGCAATCGCACAAGCGGCGCGACTGCCCGATGCTAGTCCTGATCAAATGGCGGCGGCAATCCGGGCGGCGGGGCGCGATTTGCTTGGTGGGCTGGCGCAGCCGTTGGAATGTCCATTCACGCCGGATGATCTGGTGGTGAGCGCGAGTTTACGCGCGGCGCTGGATGATTTGATCTATGAGGCGCTTGATCGGGGCGCGTTTTGGGAACAGCCAGAAGCGCGGCGCTTGTTCCCGCAAGGACGGGGATTGGCGGCACTGTTCGCGGGGTCGCCGGGAACGGGCAAGACGATGGCGGCACAGGTGATCGCGGCGCAAGTGGGGCTGGATTTGTTCCGCATCGATCTGTCGCAGGTGGTGAGCAAGTACGTCGGTGAAACAGCAAGCAACTTGCAGAAGATTCTCACGCGGGCAGCGGGAATGGATGTGGTGCTGTTTTTCGATGAGGCGGACGCGCTGTTCGCGCGGCGCACGGAAGTCAAAGACGCGCATGACCGTTTCGCCAACACGGATACGGATCATTTGCTGCAAGCGTTGGAAAACTACGGCGGAATCGCGCTGTTGGCGACGAATCGCAAGGGCAATATTGATCCGGCGTTTTTGCGGCGGCTGCGCTATGTGCTGGAATTCCCGAAGCCAGATGCGGATCAACGCTGGCAAATTTGGTCGCGGGTGATCGGCGCACTGGCGGGCGAGCAGGCATTAAGCGAATTGGGCGGTTTCTTGCGGCGCTTATCGGCAGATCAAGAGCTGACTGGGGCGCAGATCAAATACGCGGCGCTGTCGGCAATGTTCGCGGCGCGGCGCGATGGTGGTAAGCTGACGGCGGCGCATGTGATTCGCGGATTGGATCGAGAAATGGCGAAAGAGGGACGCGGCTTGAACGAACGCGAACGCGCGCGGCTGGAAAGCTATGAGGGAGCGTGAGTGATGAACGTCGATGTGGGTGAAATTCGCATCAAAGTGGCGATGCGCCCCGAAGATGCGGCGCGTCTGGGATCGCTGGTGCGCGAGAAAATCGTGAGGGCGGCGGAATCCACGCCAATTCGCGGAAATCACGGGGGAATGACGTTGCGCGTGGAATCACGCACGGGTGAAAGTATCGAAGGGTTGGCGGCGCGAATCGCAGCGGCGGTACTTGGGGAAATCGGGTAAGGCGATGAAGCGGGCGAATGTGACACGCAAAGCGAGCGATAGAAAACAGGCGAACGCGCAAAAAGCGCGCGTGTCGCGTGTGACTACGCACGAACGCCAAGCGAAAACGGCAGCCAGCGCATTTGCGCGCGGTGAATTCGAGTTGAATCGTCTGCTCACATCGGCGGATGCTGCCGCGCCGATTTATGGGGCGCATGAGGGGTATCGTTTGCCGTTTGGTTTGCTGGCAATGCTCGAAGGACAATATCATGCTGACTTGGACGCGGTGCGGATTCACGCCGACGAACAAGCGGCGGAACTGGCGGATCAAGCAGGGGCGCAGGCGTTCACCAGCGGACGCGATATCTTCTTCAACGCGGGCGCATATCAGCCGAACACGGGTGAAGGTCAGCGGTTGATCGCACATGAAGTCGCGCACGTGCTTCAGCAGACAGCGAGGGCGGATGCTGAGGGTGTGTGGCACGCGGCGGCAGTCTATGGAAGCGGTGGCGTACAGTGCGAAGAATTCACTTGGGCACGGGTGAAAAGCGGGTATCAGACCGAAACGAAGGGCAGCGATCAAGCGGCGCTGGATGATCTTGGCAAGATCACCACAGAAATTGAAGCGGTAGTCGGCGCGGAGACAGCACTCACTGCCAAGTTGGGCAAAGAAAAAGCTGTCATCGACTTTGAAAAGCGCGTAACAAAAGGTGAGTTCAACCAATTATCGCCCGTCGCGCGCAGTTTGTTGATGGACACATTGAAGGTGTTAGAGCGTTTCGATGGCGCGGCGTACTTATTGACAAAAGATCCGTTTTTGAAAACAGCGATACCATCAGAGGATTTTCGTAAATATTTTATTGACAGCGCAAAGTATGGAAAAAACTGGGTGACGGGGATATTCGCCAGTATTCCCGCCGTCAAGAAAGTGTTCCCCGCCGCGTATTTGGACGGCTTATGGGAATATTTGACTCAACCCGCCTCACAACCAAGCGCATCGAAGGCTCTGAATGACGCTATCAAAGCGATGCAGAAGTACATCGATGAATGGGACGCGGGAATTGGGAGTGTTTTTTTCACGACAACGAACGCGTGTATATGGCACATGTCATGGCGCGTGATCTGTTTCAAGGGTTGATCGACACGCTCACGCGCATGGACAGCGAGATGAGCGACTCTTTTCCTGAGCCAGTCGCGCGGCGCAATCAAGCGGCGTTCAATGTTCGCAGCGAAGCGGAAGGCTTCAAAAAATCGAATATTCAGGTCAATCAAGACCTTGCCCCGCTGATTACAGATTTGACAAATAACGCCATCATCTACTGGACAAAAGCGGGCGAAACCTATCAAAGGTTGTATGACGCGGTAAACGCGGCATTCGTCCGCATCATGAACAGCGAACCGGGCAAAGAAATCCCACTGACGGAAGAAAGTGTCCCCAAACCGCCCGGTGAGTTGCTGACGGACGATAAAAAGTTCCCGGCGTTTATTGGGTTCGCGGCGGCGGTGAATGCCAGCGTGAGCGGCGTGACGCAGTTGATGGGCGTGGATGCAAAATCGCTGCCCGACCCGACCACATATGCAGGGTTCATCGAAACGGCGCTTGCAGTCCTTGAGGAAAGCCGCCAAGCCTTAAGCGACGAATTGGCAGCGTTCTACGGACGTGAACAAGTCCATGATGCGACTGCGACTGAAGACGGAATCTGGTACGGGCTGGCGCAGTGGTTCATCGATCAACTGATCACCGAGCTTAAAACATACAGCGCCGATGATGACATGGCGTACATGGCGCGGTGGGGCAATCTGCCGGATTTCCGACTACGGCATCGCTATCGTACAGCATCGTTCGGGTTGATGCTCGGCTACATGGTAAATGACAAAACGCTGGTCGAAGCAATGCTCAATGTGCTGCGCGGGCTCGACGTGGGGTACAGCTTTTTTGCCTTCACGGGGTCATGGGTACAAGACAGTGTTGATGACGACGCGATTTCACAGGATTTCCCTGCTGGAAAACCTGTAACAGGTTATGGATTATCGACCAATCAGATTCAACGGCTGTACTACCTGTTGTATGAACAAGTATTGGTAGCATCGCTGCGCGATATTCTGGCGGGATACGGGAACAAGATCGATCCTGAAAATTACGGTGTGATTCAAGCGGCGCTGCGGCGGACGCGCGAAGAAATGCCTATGCCGGAACGCTGGAAACCGGATCAATACGTTATCGCGTGGAATCCCAATGACTTAAAAAACAATGATCCCGACGCGCCGAAAGGCGTGAAGACGGTACAAACGCTGGTCGAAGCGCATCCGCGTTTTGAAGAACTGCTGGATATTGGGACGCACCGCCAAGACGGATACATCCTGCCGGATGACCGCCGCACGGATGTATTCGTGTGGTTTTTACCGAACTTCCAGCGCGTGATCGACTACTTGATGACGATAGACTTGGTCGGGCGGCTGCTGAAAGAAAATTTTGGCGAAGATGTCACGCCGGCAAATCTGCTGGCGATGCTCAACTTGATCGAACAATGGAATCGCAGCGAACGCGAAGCGTATTTGAAGAAAAAGAAAGAAGCAGGCAAAGAAGACGAGGACCCGACTGAAAAACCAGCGGGCATGTCGGATGCGCTGTGGCGGTACTTGCAGATTACCAAGTGGATCAATTTGGAATTGGCGGACGCGATCAAGGCAGCGCAAAGTGAGCGCGATGAAGAAATGAACCGCGCGAATATCTATGACCGCCGCGTGACGCACAAGATTGCATCCGATTTCTTGAAAGCATACGTTAAAGCGGATCGGGATATTACGGTCTATGCGCTGCCCAACCGTGCGCTCGAAGTCATTGACCGATTCAAGCACGACATGGAAAGCAATATTCCGCCAAGCAAAGATGAAGAATTCATCGCGCAGATGAAAGACCGCAACAGTTTGCATATGGCGGCGCTCATTTTGACACTCGCGCCCGACCTGCTGGAAGCATTTACCCACACATTTATGTCGCAGGAATTTACCGAAGAACGCTACGACATCATCACGGGGTATTACGGGTATATCAGCGAGGCGCTGGCATTTGCCGACACGCCCATCGCGGAAGACCGCATCGGGGATGTGTTGGACAAAGGCGAAAAAGCAGCAGCGATTATTGCTGAGCGTGAAAAGTTACGCACGCTCAAAGGGAAATTCCACGAAGTGATTGTCAAAATCCAAGAGAAGTTTGGGATGAGGACAACCACAGACTTGAAGGGGGTGATGCGCGTCGGCGGGCTGGATCGGGTGCTGCCCATCGAGAAGGCGTTCACCATCGACGGTGTGACGTACATGATCATCGAGATTTTCACACCGTTCGTGTTCCACGATTCATATGGTAAGGGGACAGCCGCCGAAACGCCGCCGATTGTGAAAACCAAAGAAGGCAATGAGGGCAAGGTGATCCCGAAAGAGCAAGCCGTGCCGCTGCTGTCGTGGGCATATGTGCAAATCGTTGATGGTGAAGAAGTGGTGGGCGAGCCGCGAATCATCACGTCGATGATGCTGCCCCACGAAGTCGATGAAATGGAACGATTGAGCCATGCTGCGACGATGTTTTTATATGTCGAAGGCTTGAACGAACTTGCCGACAACATGGAATACGCCATGAAGTTTGGCATTGAGGCGGCGGCGATGCTATTTCCGCCGGGTGCGGCGGTGCTGACCGCGGCTGAATTTGCATGGTTTATGGCGCATGATCTGCCGAACATTCAAGAGGAACTGCTCAACGCGCCGCGCGAGATTGTCGCCAAGCTGCAAGAGTTTGTATCGCCGGAAAACCGCTTGAACATGATTGACGTGTTATGGCGGTATTTGATATTGGGTGGGGAACTGCCATTTGAAGAAACGCTGCGCGCGCGGGCGATGGCGGGAAAAAACGAGAGCAGTAAAACCCCGAAAAAGACCGGCAAAGCCAGCCGATTTTCGAAGCTGATTACCTTTATCAAGCGGGTGGCGGAACGGCTGCTGCAAGCGTTTATTGCGTTGAAAAGCCGTGTGCAAAATGGCTTATTGAGCGCGCAGCGCGTGATTATGACGTATCCGCGCCTGCAAAAGTTGATTGGCGCGCTGCCCGCGATTTTTGAAATGGGCGGGTTTGCACTGCAAGCAGGCGGCAGTGGTTTAGCCCGCCTGAACGAAATTCTTGATCCACAGTCGCCGACTGAAGAAGGCGGAAAGCCGCCGCTGACGCTGACAGAGCGCATCGTCCAAGAACTTGAAGACGGGATGAGCGAAGCTTTCAACCAACTGTTTGACAGTTTAGGGGGGATGCTTGCGCCAGAAACGCTGATCCCGATGGAAGAAGTCTATGCGGTGATCCTTGATCGTTTTGTGAGTTCATTTGGGGTGCGCGGCAAGGTGGTGGCAAAGTTCTTAGTGTTCAGCGGGCTGGATCGAGAATTGACGACGCAGATTGCGATTGAACTGAATAAAAAAGGATATGACCCGAATCTGCTGTGGCAGTCGGCGGTACGGGGCGAGATTCAAAATTTGCTGCACGACGCACAGGTGGGGCTTGCCGGGGGTGTCAATTCGCTGTTGAGCACATACTTTGGTGACGCGATTCAGATCAAAGTACCAAGTGAGATGCCAGAAGTCGAACTGGACACCAGCACACCGGCACTCGAAGGGTGGTTGGATGAAGATGAAGACGATAATGAGCCGGAATTTCTATATAACCCGTGGGATAAACGTCCGCCGCGCGTGATTTTGACAGGTGGGCGGAGTTTATCTCCGGCGGCGCGGGCACGCTATGAAGGCGGCTTTGGGCACGATTTATCGCATGTGCGTGTGCATGACGATCAAGACGCGGATCGCTTGACGGAATTTTACGGCGCTGTCGCGCTGACCAGCGGCAGCCACATCTATTTGAGTGACAAACTGCGCGGCAGCGGCGCGTACCGCGACAGCATCTTACGGCATGAACTGGCACATGTGCTTCAGCAGACGGGAGCGCGTCCACTGGGGTTCAAGCAAGATCCGATGCCACGCGCGGGTGCGCCGAATCGGGGTATGGTCCACGATACGCGGCGTGAATTAGCGGCGAGTCATATGGCGCGGGAGGCGCTTGGCACACGCGACAATGCAATGAAGATTGAAGAAGAAGGCGGTTTGGGCCTGCTTCCCGCAAAACCGAAAAAATTCGACACTTCAACGCCGCTAACGCAATCAATCTTCGATGCGCTGCAAAGCGGGGAACGGCTTGAAGAATTCGCGGAGAATCTCGAAGCCTTTGGCAGCGTGCCAACGGCAGCATATTCGGCGTTCAAGCAGGCGCAAAAAGAAGGTGTACTTGCTTGGATGCAGATTCAGACGAAGCTGACCAGCGCCACCGCATCCCACGCGAAACCGTTCGATACCATACGCCCCGCCATCAAGAAGCGGTTTGATAAATATGATCATCAGCCAAAAGGGGCGCTGTTTTATGCGCCGCTGCGCGGATTGATCTTCTTCAATATGAAGACGAAACAGGACGGTACGGGGGAACTTAAGCGCAAGGATTTTATTTCCAGTTTGGAAAACTACTTCTTGGGCGCGGAAGGGGTAATTCTCCACATTGACGATTCGCCAGCAGGCATCGCGGATGCCTATGTCAAGAATATCAATCCGGCATTTCTCGATTTTACGGGGGGGCTGTATGACCCTCTGCGAGACAACATCGCGGCTTACCGGAAAAAAGCTGGACTCGATGAATGGACGACCTCAAAGTGGGAACGGGTTCGCAAGATTTTGAAAAGCGGTGACTTGGATGAAGGCAAAATTTGGCATGGTGCCGAATACCGTTTTACAGATGCGACGTTAACAGAGATTGACGAGCGATTAAGCGCGTATGGCGCGCTGACTGTGGGGGAATGGACGGATTACATCAAGACAGATGATATAGGAGGTGCAACAGGCGGGCTGCGGGTTGCTACCCATGGTCAGCTAACGGGCAAAACGAGCGCGTCTACACGCGGCGTTGACCCGACGAACCTGCCGCAAGGCATGATGACCGCGACAGGTGGGCGGCAGTCGCATCATGTGCCGCAGTTTTTGCTGGTTGAATATTTTGAGAACGAAAATCCGGCAAAACCGGTACGCAGTGTTACTGGCGGGAAAAAAGCACCTCCGGGCTTCAAAGCCAGTGGATCAAAGTTCAGTGAGTTTGACGGCGGCGGGACATGGAAAATTGACTTTAATCGGCTTGATCCTAATTCAGGGCGCGGTGACGGCTTGCCTGCTGTATCGCTGGCGGCGATTACGCATGTGGAAGGACAGCTTCATGTCAACAGCGCATCGGAATGGGGCACACTGACGGGCAAGACGAATCCGCTGGAATACAAAGGCTCATGGTCGCAGGGAGTGCGGCTGGATTTGACCTTCTATAAGTTTTTGCGCGATAGAACGCATACCGGACACCTGACGAACGACGCGAAGTTGATCGAACATCTCTATGCTCATGCAGGCGATAACAAGACGATGGAAGGGATTTATCTTGCCATCAAGGATTCCTATCACTGGATGTATGCGGGCATGATGAAAGCACTGGAAAGAGCTTTGAAAAATCCGAAATTGGAGATCGATGCTTACAGCGGCGCGGTGGATTCGGTACATAAGAACGACCCGAAGTATCAGCCGAACGGGAGCTATGTAGGCACGATCATCGCGGCGGTGGAATCCCGTAATAAGACGATCATGGCGCAGTGGTGGTAGCGAAGGAGCGACGACGAAATGGCAAATGGATACTCACGTTCACCCGTGCTGCTCAAAGGAGCGTTGATTCGCTTTGATGCGCCGCTGATTATCCCGATTCCGAACATCATCATTTTCCAGTACAACCCGGAAACGGTCAGCCGAACGCTGACTCCGTATGCGCCGCCGAGCGCGGACGCGGGCGCAGGAAATGGCACAAGTTCCAGCGGAAGCGGTGACAGCACCGCGCGGGCGCAGCCGTTTGATCCGGTGGAGAGCTTCTCGCTGCGGCTGGTACTTGATGCGTCTGATGCGCTGGAAAAGCCGGAATTTCATCCGGTGGCGTTCGTATCGGGCGTGGCAGATCGGATTGCGGCGCTGGAAATGCTGCTGTACCCGATCACCGAAGGAGTGGAACTGCTGTTCAACGTGAGCGCATCGCTTGGCGCGGGGGGCGCAAGTATTTCGGCGGGTGGAGCGGCGGGGAGCCCTGTGCCGCCGCGCACCGTGCCTGTGACGCTGTTCATCTGGGGTCCGGGTCGAATTGTGCCGGTACGGCTGACGAGCTTCACGGTGGAAGAACAGGCTTTCTCGCCGCTGCTCTACCCGACGCGAGCAGTTGTATCGGCGGGGTTCACAGTGCTGACACCAAGCGCATTTGAACGTTTAGGCGAAGATGGAGCGCCCGTACTGTTAAAACCCAGCGAAGCATTCGCCGTTGGGGCATACAAATTTACGATGGTGCAGAAACAAATCTTGGCGACGGCGAACTTGGCGAATTCCGTCGAATCGATCATCAACATGCTGCCGTTGTAAGGCTGTTTAGGGGGATAGGATGAAGTTTGAAGCGAAAAGCCGGTATGCGAAATGCGGCACGGTGACGACGACAGACGGACGGGGGCGACAAGTGACGGTTGTACTTCCGCCAGCGAATATTGTCCAATCGCTGTTGGGATATCACGTCCATAAACAGGGCGAAAAGCTGGATCATCTTGCAGCGCGCTACTTGAACGATCCGCATGGTTACTGGCGTATCTGCTTGATCAATGACGCGATGACCGCCGACGCGGTCAGTGAAGCGCCGGAAATCGCAATCCCAACTCAGGGACGGTGAATGATGGCTTTCGGGGTGGTCATTTTAGCGGATGGCACGCGCGCTGACGATCTCATGGGTGCTTCGCTGGTCGAAGTACATGAGCGGGTTTGGCAGCCGACAACCTACTATTTGCGCTACCCGGTGGTCAATGTCGATGGCGATCTCGCGCCGCTGACCGATGCGCGGCTCGCGCCGGGCGCGGATATAGCCGTGTTCCAACTTTCCGAAGGCTTCAATGAGTGTTTGGTCAAAGGGCAGGTGTTCAGCCAGCAAATCCGGCTGATTCATGGCGTGGACGGTTCTACCGTCGAAGTGATTGGCGCGGACACGCTGATCCAGATGGATAGAGAAACGAAAATTACCCAGTGGCCGAACAACACGTCCGACGCAGACGCAGTGAGCAAAATTGTCGAGAATTACGGACTGAGTCCCGAAGTGACAGCAACGGATACGAAACATCTTGAGGACAAACGCACGCTCATCCAGCACGATACCGATCTGAATTTCTGCCGGATGCTGGCACGGCGCAACGGCTATTTGTTCTGGGTGCGCTGCGATGCCGATTTAGTGGAAACGGCGTATTTCGCGCCGCCGCCGCTGGATGACCCGAACCCGGCAGTACTGACGATCAATCTTGAAAAGCCGACGCTGGATGCATTCGAGATTCAGTGGGATGTCGAGCGCCCGAACAGCGTGATCGCGCAGGCATGGGATGGCGGCGCGAAAATGCCGTTGAATGCGGAAGGAATCGAGCCGCCGACGGGATTTCCCGATGATGTGCCATTCGCGGAGATCGCGCCCGATCCACGCAGCGCATCATTGATCGCGGCGGTAAGCGATGTAGGTGATCTCAGCGCACGGGCGCGGGGGCTGCTACTGGAATCGAGCTGGTTCTTGACTGCGACCTGCACGGTGAGCGCGACACGCTTGGGGCGGGTGATCCGCGCCCACAGCGTTGTCAAAGTTGATGGTGTAGGCACGCGCTACAGCGGATCCTATTTCGTCACGGCGGTCAAGCATGTCATCGACGCGAGCGATCACAAGATGGAAGTGACGATGATGCGGAACGGGTGGAGCGCGGGCGTGGACGGCGGATTATTAGGCGGATTGGTGTAGGCGGGAGATAGGCGAATGCACAGTGACGCGCTGGACGCATTGATGACATGGGTACGCACGCACTATTTCGGCAAGTATGCTGGGAGAGTGAACGACAACAACGATCCGCTTGGCAAAGGGCGGCTGAAAGTCGAAGTGCCGGACGTGTTTGGGGCGGGCGTAGCAGTGTGGGCGATGCCGTGCGTGCCGTATGCGGGCGCGGATGTGGGCTTCAAGTCGTTCCCAGAAGCGGGGACGAATGTGTGGGTGGAATTTGAAAAAGGCGACATCAGCTACCCGATTTGGACAGGCTTTTTCTGGGGCGATGGCGAAATGCCGAGTGAAGCGGGGACAGATGGCAACGTCAAGCTGTGGAAGACAGGCGCAATCTCGATCAAGATTGACGACAGCGCCGGAACAATCGTGATTGAAACGACGGGTGGCGCGAAACTAACACTCGCGGCGGACATTGTGGGGGAAGTTGGCGCATCGACGCTGACTGTCGATACCAGCGGCATTACAGCGGATGCGGGCGGCAAGATCGAAGTCACGTCGGTGACGGTATCAGTCAACAGCGGCGCATTGACCGTCGCATAGGAGCAGAGAACATGGCGGGAAAATCGCTCACAGTGATGACGCAGATGCAGTGTCCACACGGCGGGACGGTGACAGCGCAGAGCAGTAATCAAAGCGTGACCGATTCCAACGGCGCGGCACTGCTGCTCATGACCGATACCTGTACCATCGCGGGATGCCCGTTTCAAATTCCCGCGCCATCGGGGACGATCCCAAGCCCGTGTACGACAGTGCAGTGGATCGTCGGGGATATGCGCGTGACGGTCAACGGTACGCCCACCTTGAGTGAAAGCAGTGTTGGGTTGTGTCTGAGCGCGACCAGTATCCCGCAGGGGACGGTGATGATCACAAAAACGCAGGACAAGATTGAGAGCCAGTAAGGAGCAAAGCGTATGGCAGCAACTCCAATTCGCAGCATTCGCTACCCGATCACGGTGGACTCCGCACTGGGACGCTTGAGCGTGGAGACAGATTACGCCGAACATGTCGAGCAGATGATCATTCAAGTGCTGCTCACTGCGCCGGGAGAACGCCCGCATCGCCCGGACTTTGGGTGTGGTTTGCGGCGCATGTTGTTCGCCCCGAATGACCCTAGCAACGCGGGGTTGATGCAGGTAGCGGTATATCAGGCGCTCAACCGCTGGCTGAGCAGTGTGATCGAAGTCGGCGCAGTCGAAGTGACTCCCTTTGAAAGCACGCTCGAAGTCAAAGTGACGTATGTGCTGAAGGCTCGTTTGGAACGGCGGATACTCAACTTGGAGGTGACGCTGTGACAACAAGCGCGCAAGACCGTGTGGCGCAGCTTCAAGCGCAGTCGGCGCTGACGGGCATTGATTTTGTGTATGTGCACCCGTCACAAGACAAATTAGACGTGTATTTTCTGCGTCCGCCGGAAACACTCGATGTGCCGCTGCCGGGATCGCTGAGCAAGGCGAACCTACGAATCGAAAATGTGCGCGATTTCGATGTGCCAGATGTGGTGATTACGAAGGTTGATTGGGCAGTTGTGGATGGGCGCACTGTGATGCGGTTGGATGTCGTTCGCCCCGCGTCGTTTGCCGACCATAAGCTGACGATCATCGACCTGAACAGCCCGACGCGCATCGACCCGTATTTCATGAGCAAGGTGTTCAGTTTTCAGGCGAACTGCCCGCCGGGAATCGATTGTGAACCGGACGAACCGCCGCCGTTCCCGGAAACGTATGTCGATTTTCCAGTCGATTACTCGGCGCGCGATTTTGTCACGTTCCGGCGCGCCCTGTTGGACTTCGCCAGCCAGCGGTATCCGCATTGGCTGGATCGGCTGGAAGCAGATGTCGGGGTGATGTTGGTCGAAGTGTTGAGCGCGTTAGGCGATGAGATGGCGTTCTATCAAGACCGCATTTCGCAAGAGGCGTACTTGGAAACCGCCACACAGCGGTTTTCGCTGCGGCAGCACGCGCGCTTGGTCAACTATGAGCCGTTTGATGGCAGCGCCGCAACAACATGGATTGATGTGACAGTGAATCCCGGCATGTCAGGGGTGATTCCGGCGGGTACGCAGGTAAGCGATGTCGATGGGCGCGTTATTTTTGAAATCGGAAATGGGCTTTTTGATGCGAACGATTATGCCGTTGATGCAGCGCGCAACAGCTTCACGCCTTATTTCTGGGATGAGGATGATGTTACACTGCCAAACGGATCGACAGTGCTGCATGTGGTGGGTGATGTGACAAGCGCGGTCAACCCTAATGACCGGCTGCTGCTGCAAACTAACCCGGCTGATCCGTCTGACCCGGCGGTGCGTCTGCTCATCACGCTTGACAGTGCGGCGGCGGCGGTTGATCCGCTGACAGGTGATACGTACACAACGCTGACATGGCGCGAACCTACGCCGTATCTCATCAACAAACTGGAAGTGGAGATACGCGGGAATATTCTGCCGGCGACGGCGGGGGCGACACGTCGAATTGAGTTCAGCATCGGCACGCCAAAGGACATAACCGACGTAACCCCGCCGCCGCGCGCGATTCAGCGGCGTGGGGCAAATGGTTCACCGATCTACCGTTTTAGCCTGCCCGACACGGATATTTTGAACCTATCGCGCTTGTTCGATGTTGAACGCGGCGGCTATAAGCCGGAAATTCGCGTGTATAGCGCGGAATTTAATGGGAGCGAGTGGACTCCGGTGGTTGATGGCGGCGGTATCCCGGCGGATGAGTGGGAATGGCGCGCATCGTTTTTGGGCGCATCATCATCGCTGGCAAACGATCCCCATTTCACGCTTGATGATGGCATGTGGGGGCGCGTGGCGGGGTATCCGGTGTTAGGGAGCGAACTGGTTCACGAAGATTACAAAGGCGGAGTTGGTTGGACGATTCGCTTTGGCGATGGCGAATTTGGCGCGCTTCCCGCCATGGGGAATGTGTTCGTCGTCGATTATCGGCTGGATGTGGGCGAAAACCTGCCGCGCCATGTGCTGACGCGCGTTATTGATCATCCACTGGTCGATCTGTCTTTTGTGCTGGCAGTGACCAACCCCATCGAAGCCACGGGCGCGCAGCCCGCCGAAAGCGCGGACAGCATTCGCCAAAACGCGCCGGAAGCCTTCCGGGCGATTACATATCGCGCGGTGCGACCAGAGGACTACGCGGAAGCGGTAGAACGGCTGGATTGGGTGCAGCGCGCGGGGGCGGTGATGCGCTGGACAGGGAGCTGGCGCACGATCTTCGTGAGCGCTGACCCGAAAAATGCGCTCGAAATCAGCAATGAGCAGTTGACCGATATGCAGCGGCAGATTGACCGTTTTCGGCAGGCAGGTCAAGACGCGCAAGCTCGCCCACCGAAATATGCTGATCTCGACATTGAAATAGATGTATGCGCGGAGTCGTTTGTGTACGTGGGCATGGTTAAAGAGGACGTGACTAAGGCATTGATCGGCGCGGGCGGATTCTTCTCGGCGGATAACTTCACGTTTGGGACGCGCTTGTATCGCGGGGCATTGGAAGCGGCAGCGGCTTCGGTTTATGGCGTTTTGGCAGTCGAAAGCATTCGCTACCGGCGGCGCGGTTGGTTTGATTGGCGCGAGTTTAGCTTCGATGAACTGTACTACGATCCGGGTATCGACACGATTATCCGCGTGGGTGCTGATCCGGCGTATCCCGAACACGGTACGTTAAGCGTCAACGTGAGAGGTGGGGCATGAGCGACCAGAATCAACAAGACGTACAGCCGGGACGACCTCAAGAAGCATCCTTGATCTATTTTCCACCGGGTCTACCTGTGCTGCCGCGCCAGATTGGATTATTTCCGGCGTTTCGGGCGGCGCTGCTCGAAGATGCGTCACACGAACCCGGGCTGTCGGAAGGCTGGCGCGGACGCGAAAGCGAAGACTTCGGTGTAATGCTGCTGGAGATGATGGCATACGTCGCGGATGTGCTGGCGTTCTATGATCAGTGGATCGCCAACGAAAGCTATCTCCGCACGGCGACTCAAATGCTGGCAGCGCGTCGTCTGACAGGGTTGATCGGATATTTGCCGCGCCCAGCAACAGCGGCGCGCGTGTTGATGGCGCTTTCGCTTGAAGGTCGGCTGCCTGTGACAATTCCAGCGGGGACGGCATTCCGGTCATCGGCTTTTGAGGATGAAAAGCCTCAGGTATTTGTGACGACAACCGATACGACAGTTCATCCGCTGCGCGATCAGTTCACGCTTAAGCCACAGCCAAGCAGCACCGTCACAATGACGGGCGCAACAGTGACATTTAAGCGCGGAACGGTGCGCGTGAAACCGGAAGACACGGTGATCATCGAGTCTGGGAATTCGCACCGCGTTCGCCATGTGACGACGGTTGCAGATGTAACCGACGCGGGCGGGTATCCGGTCACGCGGGTGACATTTGATGATACGCTGGCATTTTTAAACGGCGACAGCGCAAGCGCGGTTAAACTGCTGAAGTCGAATGCGACAGCGAACGTAGTGGCGTTTACCTATTCGGGCAATACATTCAATCTTGTGCAGTTAGAGGGCGTGTATCCCGGTTTCAAGATTGGGGACTTGGTTGCTATCGGTAAAGGGGATTATCTGCGCTGGTTTAAGCTCACCGATGTGAGTACGTACACGCGCACCCTGAAGGGCGCGAGCAGTACCACGATGACAGGCGACATTGACGCGACGATCAATATTCCTGCCGTGACTGCACCGTACACGCAGATTAAGCTCGATCTCCCGTTGAATACCAACAGCGGCGCGCGGCGTATGGAGGGTGATAACGAAACTTGGGGGATCGACAGCGCGGCGAACTACACGGTGTACTACGCCTTCAGGACGGCGGGAGTGGGGCAGGGCGAAGCCAAAGAAACGATTCAAGATAATGACCCGCTTATGGTGAAAGAGCGTGTGGAAAACGTCGCGGACGAGTATGAGCCATCTGTGTTCATCGTCAAGGACTTCAATGAAACGGCGGTGAGCATCGGTGGGACGCTGAGTAACAACGGATCGCTGACGTTAGACAGTGACAGCGGTTGGGACGGCAATTTAGTCGCGCCTGCAACCTTGTACGGCGCATTGGTCGAAGCAGAACGCGGTGAACAAGTAACTGGCGAAGTGATCGGCGTGGGTGATGCGACGGTGGCGAATCAAGCGTTCACACTGAAGAAGTTCCCACTGACGTTTGTGGATGCGCCATCGAGCGCAAGTACCACAGGCGTGGCGAGTACGCTCGTTGTGACAGTAGACGATATTTTGTGGCAGGAAGTTGAACGCTTCTATGGTCACAGCGCGGATGAGCATATCTACACCGTGAGAACCGATGCTGATGGCAAGGCGACAGTGCGGTTTGGGGATGGTGTGCGTGGCGCGCGGCTGCCCACGGGCGCGAAAGTCACCGCCAGCTATCGCTATGGCGCGGGCGCGGCTGCCCCGCCTGCTGGCGGAATCACACAAGTAGTCAAGTCGGTGAAGGGGGTGGCGGGGCAGCGTAATCCGCTGGCTGCTTACGGCGGGTCGGACGCGGAGAGCGAAAGCGGACTCAAGAAGTATGCTCCGAAATCGGCGTTGATGTTCGGGCGGGCAGTGTCGCTGGTCGATTATGAAGCGAGCGCCGCCGGAACGAGCGGTGTAACCGCCGCGCGCGCGACATGGGCATGGAGTCAAACACAGCAGCGCCCCGTCGTGCAGATTGCATACATCGGGGATGCGGCGCTTGGTGCGAACATTCTCGAACGCTTGCAGAGTATCTCGGCAGTAGGCGTGCCTTTCAACGTGATCGCCGCTTCGCCGCGTTCGCTGGCGCTGCATGTGACGGTAGAAGTTGATCCGCTGTATGTAACCGCTCCCGTGATCGAGGCAGTGACGGAGGCTCTGCAAGCCGCTCTTGCGCCGGATGTGCTGGGAATTGGCGCAATTTTGTACCGCAGTTCAGTGCTAGAGATCGCGGCGGGGGTGGCGGGCGTGATCGCGCCAACGAGCGTATCGGTGGATGACAGCATTATGACGAGCGCGGGCATCAAAGCGAATGCGGATGAGTATTTCGAGATTGCCGTGTCGGTGGGACTCGATTGAAGGGACGGCATCAATGGCTGACATGAACTTGACCCAAGCGAATTTGATCGACGACGGCTTGGTCGAAGTGTATACCGAAAAATTGTGGTCACTGATCCCCGAAGTCTATCGCTATGAAGATGCAGTTGCCAACCCGCCGGGGGCGCTGCGCGCATTAGTGATCACGTGGGCGCGGCAGGCGGCTTCGCTGCGGCGAAGCCAAGATCGGCTGTGGGAAGATTTTTTCATTGAATTGTGCAGCCAATGGGCGATCCCGTACATTGGCGATTTGCTTGGCACACGGCTGATCAGCGCGTTGAACCCGCGCGGGCAGCGCATCGACGTTGCCAAGACGATCTACTATCGACAGAGTGCGGGGACGCTGCGCGTGCTGGAAGAATTGATCGCAGATATTACGGGATGGGAAGGGATCGTCACCGAAGGATGGAAACGGTTGGCGCGTTCGCCGCACAATCTCGATCTGCCGCCGAAAATCACCGGACGCTTGACAGGCACGCCGAGCGCGGGAACTGCCGAAATTCGCCGCGCCGACAGCGCGCATTTGACCGACAGCCCGTTCGATGAGTTTTATCGCACGCCGGATATGCGGCGGGATAGCGTTTATGGCATTCCGAAGATCACGTTCAATGTGTATCGCTTAAGTGCGGTGGAAGTGCGAGGAATTGAACCGCGCGCGCACGCCGCGCCGACAGGAAGCGCCTTCACGATTGATCCCAGCGGGCGGGATGTGCCGCTGTTCGCGCGGCGCACGCGACCAGAGATGGATGCGAATTGGCGAAGCGCGTTGGAATATGAACTGCCCGCGCCGATCCCATGCCGTTTGCTAGGAGATGCGGTCTATATCATCCCACAGGATACACCCGATGGGTTGATCGCGGAAGTAGGACTGACAGCGGCGGCGGCGGATGATCTTCGCACGTTGGTTGGCTTCCCGTTCAAGCGGGAGAGCGATGTACGTACCCGCTTGGAGATGCTGTCGAACGCTATCGAACTGACAAGCGCGGGCGTGTACCCGTTGATCCTGCGGGATGCACTGCAAGCGGCTTGCGGCAAGGCGGCGCTGCTGCCGGGTTCAATCCGCGTGGTAGTTGATGGAGCCGAACTGCCGCGTCATGAAATCGCGGCGGCAAATTTGGAGGGGTGGGAAGCCTTCCCGCTGCACAAACGCGCCTTGATCGACCCGGAACGGGGGAGGCTGCTGATATATGACCCCGTGCCGGAAATCGTGCGGGTGGATGTACATGTAGGGAGCTATATGGCGTTCGGTGCGGGCGGGTTCACGCGGACGTTTACGCTTGAACCAGACGCGCAAATCAGCGGCGGCGGGGCGCTTCCCACGATCCAGCCGGATGAAGTTACACGCATTGATGACAGCTTGAATTACAACTCGCCGCCGGATGTGATTGGTATCACCAACGCGACCATTGCAGCGGCGGATCAACAACGCCCGTATATCGCGCTGAATGGGGATTGGACGCTGACAGGCGAACCCGCCAGCGGGACGACGAACCCCACTGACGGTGTGCTAACGCTCGACGGTTTGTGGATTGGCGCGGCAGGGGGTGCGCGGCGCGTGGTGTTGGCGGGCGATTATGAACAGGTGACGCTGCGACACTGCACGCTTGATCCCGGTGGGGTGGATGCTGACGGAAACGCGATCCCCGCGGTGACGCTGGAAGTGACGGGCTTTGTCGAACTGCTGATCATTGACCGCTGTGTGCTGGGAGCGGTGCGCGTGGATACGCTGGCGGGCGGCGGATCCGTGGAGGCGATCTTGATCCGCGAAAGTGTGATCCAGAGCCGGGATATGAGTGTACCCGCGCTGCGTACCAACAGCGGGATGATCGACATGGCGGGAGTGACGGTGATGGGTGGGGTCGATGTGCTGCGCTTGTACGCGACTGACTGTTTGATCGCGGGGGCGGTCGATGTGACGGATACACAAGAAGGCTGCTTCCGGTTCAGCGCGGCGGCGACAGGAAGCAGACTACCGCGCCCGTTTGAGTCAGTCGAGATGGAAGCGGGGCTGCAAAAGTCGCTGTTCCGCGCGGATGAGTACGGACAGCCGGATTACGCGATGCTAAGCGACAGTACGCCCGCGAGCATCGCGCGGGGCGGGGAAAACGGCGCGGAGATGGGCGTGTTTCAGCGCGTGGGGGCACCCTTTAAGCTGGATGGCTTGAATGCAAAGGTGAGCGAGTTCATGCCGTTCGGGTTGATTCCCGTGATAAGGGTTGTGACATAAATTGATATGAGTAACGATGGAAATTGAGAGAAGATGTGCCCACATGTGACCGTTTTTGGGGTTTTGGGGACACAGATTCACTGTGTTATGCAAGTGCAATATATTGGTGTGGATAGCGGATAGGCACGCGCCTTGTACATAAGGCGTTGTACACAAGGGGAGCAGCATGGCGAACAATGACAAATCGCGGGCGATCTTTAACCCGCGCAAGCATTACACCGCCGTACATCAACAGCAGGGGCGAGTCGTCACGGATTTTGATGTGAACGATGCCGCCATGATCGCGCACGGGGAGCGTCAGCGGGCGCGGGTGGATATTATCGGCGGGTATGGTTCGCCGGACAGCGGCTACCGTGTGGATAACGCGCGGATTGTGAACGGGCGCGTCGAATTCGATTTGCTGGCGGGGACGCTGTATATCGGCGGGGTGCGGCTGGAACTGGAAGACAAAGAGACTTTCCAGACACAGAGCGATTGGCTGCAAGTTGCAATACCGAACGCGCCGCTCAATCAACCGAACCGCCGTGATTTGGTCGTGCTGGAAGTGTATGAAGCGCCCGTAACGGCTGTTGAAGATGGCGAACTGCTTGATCCGGCGCTGGGGGGTGCGGATACGGCGGTACGGATTCGCCGTTTCGCGCGGGTGGGTGTGATCCCGAACGTGAACGCAGTCGATTGCGACGGCGCGTGGGAGGTGATCGACAAGTTTTTGGATGAAATCAGCGGTGGGAAGATCGCGGCGGACTGTCAGCGCATCGTCGATACCCGCTTGAAAGTGACCTACACGACGGACGGCGTGGATGATGATCTGTGTGATCCACCGCGCGCGGGCGGGTATCTGGGCGCGGAAAATCAGGCGATCCGCGTGCAGTTGGTAGACAACGGCACATTTACATGGGGGTTCAACAACGCGACTCCGGCGTACCGCGTTTCGCTGTCAGCAGACCGCACAAAAGTCACGCTGATCACGCCGCCGCGCGATGAATATAGTATGCCTGTTGTTGGGCAGGTGATCGAAATTTTGCCGTGGGGCGCACGGTTATCGAATGGTGAAAAGACAGCGGCACTCAGCGGGCATTTGACACGGATCACGGCAGTTGATCCATCGGATGAGATGGCGAATGGCGCAGTGACGGTGACGCTGGCAGACGCGGTGCCGACAGCGAAATTTGAGGACTGGCGTGACCGCCCCGACGCGAATTTGCTCGAACAAGAAGGCATCTTCTACTTCATGCATATCTGGGATCGCGGATCGGACGTGGGTTCGCCCGTCGCTATTCCGTTTACAAAGGGTATGCCGGTTACACTTGGCACCACGGGGATACAGGTGACGTTCACGGGGGATGATGCCGCCGCTGAAGATGCGTGGGTGATCGCCGCGCGCCCGGAAACGCCTAACCGCGTACTGCCGTGGGACTTGGAAACGGCGGCAGTGCCTGTGGCAGTGCGCCGCTACTACGCGCCGCTTGGGTTGATCAAATGGGGCGTACAGGTCAACAACAAGGTGAAAATTCTTGACTGCCGCCCGCCGTTTCGCCCGCTGACGGCGCAGAATATCTGCTGCACATTCACAGTCGGAGACGGCAAAGCCAGCGAAGGTGATTTCAATGATTTATCGCTGGCGCTGGACAATGCGCCGGACAATGCAGAGGTTTGTCTGCTGCCGGGCGTGCATCGCGCGGATGTAAGGCTGATCAAACGCAAAAATTTGACGATCAGTGGGTGCGGCGGGCGTTCCAAGCTGATCCCATTGAACGGCAAAGGCGAGGCACTGATCGATATTGCCGGATGCGAGAACATCGGGTTGTATAACTTCGACGTGATCTGCATCGACGGGACTGGTATCGCGGCGGAGCGCGTGAGCGGCTTGCATATCGAACATGTGCGGGTGATGGCGAAGAAAGTCGGCATTGACGTAGAGACCTGCCAAGGGGTGATGCTGTATGAGAACACGGTACGGATGCTCGATTCGGCAGAAGGCGATGTAGGCATCTACGCGCAGGGTGACGATGTGACGATTGAGCGGTGCGACGTGCAAATCATCCCTAGTGGGAAACTGCCGAAAATTCCTGAGGGCGAACTCGACCCGGATACACCCATCCCTGACCCAACCGACCCCTGCGAAGACCCGGAAAATTTTTATGCCAACATCCTGTATTTGATCTTCTACGTCGATTTCATGTGGGGAATCGTCACCGATTTTCTGAGGTTAAAATTCGCGCCGCAAACGTTGGGCGGGATTCAGATTGGCAGCGGATCGGAACAGGTGTTAATCCGCGAGAACCGGATTATCGGCGGGGCGGGCAACGGAATCACGCTGGGGAGCGATATTGCCGACATTGATCTCGAAGGGGATACAGGCGAAAGGGATGAGTTCCCCGATGCAGAATTTACACATAGTTTCGACTTGATTGAAGGGCAGTTGATCTACGACAACAAACCCATCGGCGGGCAAACGATCTTTTTCGATGGCGGCGCGGGACAAATACAGAGTTTTCCTGTGAATGCTGATGGCAAGTTCATCGAAAAGCTGCAACCGGGTAAATATCGTGTGTACACGTCACAAAGCGAGTTCGGGGTGGCGGAAGTTGAGCCTTTGGGCGGCGGGAGTTATGTCTTTTATTTGAAAGAACGCGGTACAGGCGATGTATTCCGTCCGGTGGGCGGCGCGGATGTGCTGGCATTCATCTATGATGTGCTGATCGAGCGCAACACGATTTCGCAGATGGGGGTGTGCGGGATTGGATCGCCGCGCTTCACAACGAGCGATGCGGCGGCGGCTTCGGGCGTGTTCCACACTGGGACAGTGCGCGTGAATTTGCAATTGATGATGATGATTTACATGCTGACCGGGACAATCACGGGGTTTGTAGTCGATGTGACAATCACGGAGAACACGATCACACGCTGTTTGCTGAATGCGCCTCCGCTGACGAACTTCGGGCGATTCACGCTTGACCGCGCACTGGGCGGGATCGCGCTGGCGCTGGTGGATGGATTTGTCGTTGACGAAAACCGCGTCGAGGACTGCGGGGCGGGCGCGGAACGGGCGATTTGCGGAATATATGCGGCGTTCGCGGTGGATGCGACGGTACGCGACAATCATGTGCTGAATAATGGACAGGACACCCGGGAACTGGACGCGCTGATCGAGCAGGTATCGCAAATTGAGTCAGAGTTCGATGCTGCGATGGGGTCGGTGTTCGGCGGGGGGGGCACGGCTGGCACGGCGGGTGGTGAAGCGATTCCGGGTCAGCCATATCAGCAGCGCGCGTATCTCAATCAAACGCAGTACAACGCTTTCCGGCAGCAGGACGCGATGTATACGGCGGTGGACACAAGCGCGGAACTGGAACTTGAACGCGGACCGCGCGGCGGGATTGTGCTGCCGGTATGCTTCAGTGCGAATTTGTTCGCAGGCGGCGCAGTCAGAGAGACTAAAGCCGTATCGGTAGACGATAAGCTGTCGTCACTGCGGAAGGTGTCGGTTGGCAAAAAGAGCGCGCTCTCCGGCTTGACGAGCAGCGCGCGCGGGCGGCACGCGGCACGTATCGACGGGAATACGGTGGTGCAGCCGTTTGGCAAAGCGCTGTTCTTGGGCGCGGCGGGGACGGTATCGATCACGGATAACATGCTGGTGAGCGACCAAGCCTTAACGCGCGAACTGGACGCATCGGCGGGCGGAATTTCCGGCTTATTGGCATCTGCGATGGTGCTGCCCGTGCCGACGCTGGACGAAATCAAGGGGACGCTGATTGGGGTTGTCGATTATTTCGGGTCGGCAGTGGCAGTATTCAACCTGATGCCGGGTGCGTATGTGATCGACTTCTTCAAGCTGCTCGATCAGGTGATGGAGTTTGGCACGACGGCAGAAGCTAACGTGGATTTGTCCGCAACACGCATTCCTTTCGGTTTTCCTGACGGCAATATCCTGTTTTTAGGCAATCAGGTTAAGCAGGGGGATGCACTGGCACGCGGAACAGTTGTGAGTTTGCTCACGATGGATGACGTAAACTTCTCGGATAATCAGGTCGATGTGCTGAACGCGACGAACATCATGTCAACGACAGCCCTGTTTGGGGTGACGGTGCGGGCGGCAAACAACCGCTTCAAGGAACCGCTGCCTCTACTTGTGCCGACACCTATCCCGGGTACAGATTTTAAGCTGCGGCGGCATTCGCTGTTCCAGTTCGCGGTATCAGGCGCGATGATGACGAATCAAGGGCATTTGTGCTTCTTGCAAATGGGCAATCCAGCGACTTCGACGGTGTTGGGCAACTTCGCGGTGATGGGCGGCGAGTGTAACGATCAAGGTGGGGTGAACGCCACCGCGCCGAAATATTATAGGCTGCTGCTCTTTACGCTGGTGAAGATTGCGGCGACGTTTGCGGCGGCGTTGAGCAAGTGAGCGAAATCTTACCCTTGACCCCCTCAGCGCTAGCGCTGAGGGGGAGCAAGACAGGCTGTTGGAAGATGAATCATGAGAGCGACTAGGGTAAATGAGGATGCGCCGTGGCGCGTCCCTACGAAGATGTAGCGTGGGTGAAAGGGACGGGATTATGCAAAAAGACGACAAAGAGAAAACGTCGCGCGGCGCACGGGTGCAGGGTGCAGCAGAAGCTGGCGCGAAAGAAGCGGTGAACGTGAACGAGTCTGCGGCGCTGGCGAAAGATGCAATGGATGTACTTGTCAGGCTGCAGAGCGCGGCGGGGATGCTGTATGCGCGAGAAGCAGAACGAATCGCTGTGAAGCACGGGGTAGCCGATCCACGCACGCAGCGGGTGATGCAAACAGCGCGCGGAGCACAAGACGCGCTAAAGGCGCTGGAAAACGTGCGGCTCATGCAGACAGGTGAAGCACCGATTGAAGAACGGCTGAAAGAACAGCGCGAAAAAGCGCCGCCGCCTCCCGCCAAGCCGACTCCCAAACCGAAGCCGAAACCTGCGCGTAAGGCGGTGACTTTCAATTTGCGCGGTCAGGTGATGCGCGCCGATGGCAAGCCCGCGTCAGGGGTGTTGGTGCGCGTGTATGACAAAGACGTGAAGTATGATGACTTGCTGGGGGCGGCACTGACGAACCGCAAAGGCGAATTCGCGGTGAGCTATCGCATACAGGACTTTGCCGAAAACGAAACGGAAGCTGATTTGTACTTCGTGGTGGTCAACGCGAGTGATAAGGTGCTGCTCACAGAGGCGGCGGACGTGAAATTCGATGCAGATTATACAGGCGAAGTGACGCTGATGATTCGCGGGGAAGGCGAAGAAACTGTGTCGTAGCAGGGTGAGAGACTCGTAATCTAAAGGGGTGATCCAGATGAAACGGATCGCCCCTTTTTTGTGGTAGTTAAAGAAGCGATAGATAACTAACCATTAAGGGATATGTCCTTTATGTCCCGATTTTGGGGGTTTTGGGGACATATGCTGAGCGACCTTAATTCTTTGACAATGCTGCACGCGAAAGAGGCATAGCGAGTATTGAGATAGGTGGTGAGATGCTCGATTTGTGCCACCGGATGTGACCGATTTTGCGTCCCGGTTATGGCATGATGCACGTGCGGGGCATGCAGTTTTTATTCGCACCATTTGAACTGTTACGAATCGAATAATTACGAATAAAGTTGCAAATGTTCGGTAAAAGTTGTGGACACTTGGGCGAATTTACTTTTAAGATGGTGACACCTTAAGAAAATGAATGGGAACAGGAAGATGTTGAAAACCATTTCTTTGCCTCGAAAACTGTTACTTACGTTCGTCGTGCTGGCGATTAGTTTAATGCTGGCTTCAACGGCGCTGGCGGGGGCGCTGCCGCCAGCGAATTGGTACGTGGTGGCGTGGGTGCCCGAAACGGATCGGCTGCATTGGATCAACGCTAATGGCGAACAGGCGAATATCGCCCGCCCGAAATTGGCGAATGAAGTCGATGATCTCGCTCAAGTGCAGTTGTATATCTCCCCGAATGGGCGCACGCTGGTGGTGATTGCGCCGCTAACGAATGGTCGCTGGGGCTTGGGCTTCTTCGATTTTGCGAGCGGTCAATGGGGGCAGACGCATCAAACGCAGCCGGACGAAGTGCCTGTGGGCAGAAGCGATTACACGACGACTTCGACGCATTTTGCGACGGTGCTTCGGAACGAAGTCAGCGGAGATTGGCGCGTGTTGGCGTTCGATGTATCGACGGGGAGCGCGGTTGGCGTGTTGAGCCGCACGGATGCGATTATTCCTGATACGGTTTACGATGACACGAACTGGTATCCGTTGATCGCGGCATTCACAATTGATGAAGGCTTCGGCACGCCAAGTCTGCGTTTGCAGCAGCGTTCGACTTCGGAAGAAGTGATCACCTATATCGGCGGTGTGCCATCGTTCCGCTGGTATCCGACTCCGCCGCCCGCGCTGGCGAACGCACCTGTCGTGGCGGATACACTTGGACGCAGCCCGCTTCCCGGAATCGATGTGTTCAAGACGACGGGACAAACGCTGTGGGGCGCATCTGGTCCGCAGGGTGCGCCGCCTTCGCCGTACATTGGCAACCAGATTTTGCTGCAACAGGGCGTTGATCAGCAGGGAATTGTGCTGGTGCAGGACGACGGGTATACGCTCAATGATCCGATGTGGCTGAACGGTGGCGACTGGTACGGCTATCGTATTCAAAATGGCGTGTTCCAACCGCACTACGCGATCAGCACGCTTGAAGGCGGGGAAGGGCTGCCGCTTGGTCCGAACATCGGCGCGATCAACGATGTGCCGGATGGTTTCTTGGGCGTGGATGCGACAGAATGGCGGCTGTATCACGCGACGGACTTGAGCTTTGAAGGCTTTTCGGCGGTATTCGGGAACACGGTGTTTGACACGGACAGTCCTTTCAGCGTGATTTACACTACGCCGGAAGGCGCGACGTTTACGCTGGATAATCTGGCGGATTCGCTGACGTTGGGTGGGCTGGATGTCGCAGCGCCGGACGTAGGCACTATCCCCGACTGCCCCGGCGCTCCCGCGCCGCGTTTGACACCGGGCAGCACAGCGCGCGTGTCGTTCACCAACGGCGCTCCGCTGAACTTGCGAAATGCGCCGAACGGCGAGCGCGTCGGTCAGCTTCCCGAAGGGACAGTGTTCGCGGTGATGAATACGCCGCCGCAGTGCGCCAACGGGTATCTGTGGTGGAATATCCAACTGAACGATGCTTCGACGTATTGGGCGGCTGAAGGCGACGCTGGCGGATACTTTGTCGAGCCGTATCAGGATAACTTCGCGGGCGGGCAAGGCGTGATCGTGTCGCTGCCGACGGCAACATCGACACTTGGCTTGATTATCGCCGTTCCGGCGGCGACGAACACGCCCCCACTGCTGGCGCTTCCGCCGCAAGAATGCTTGAACTCGCCGCAGTCACGGCTGTCGGTGGGCGCGGTGGCGCATGTCGTCGGCATTGATGGCACACTGGCGATGTACGACACCGCGAACGCGCCTATCCCGACGTATCAACTGCCGCTGCAACGGACGGTCAACGTGATTGGCGGGTATGCGTGCCGCGATGGTGTCCGCATGTGGCAGGTGACCGCGAACTTGAACGGCGCACAAGTCACGGGGTGGGTCGCGGAAGGTTACGGGCAGACGTATTATTTGCAGCCGGGTCCGGGACGGGCGTTGGGGTCGTAACGAGCATTGGATGAGACAAAAAAACCTGATCGCGCGATCAGGTTTTTTTGTTAATATGAACGGAAAATACACGGAGGGGGCAGGCCCCCTCCCTACGGAAGCACGGCAGCGATGTTTGCGGCGGCGTTGGGTGAATGGAGCGACACAACATTCTGTGTCCTAGCTTTCGATGATTGTCCAGCCTTTTGAGGTGGCGATGGCGCGGAGTTCGTCATCGGGATCGACCACGTAGGCGGTTGAGAGCAGGGACAGGAACGGCACATCAGTCACGGTATCGCCAAAGCCGACGGAACGTGACAGATCGATGCCGAGTTCTTGCGCGACAGCGCGCACGCGCACTGCTTTTTCTTCGCCGCTGAGGGGTTTTTCGGCTTTGCCTGTAAACAAATCACCCTTCAAGATGGGGATTGTACCTTCACCGCGCCAACCGAATGTTTTTGCGAACGATTCGACTCCTTGTTGAAGCGCCGCGCTGACGAGAATGACGGGCATCCCCTGTGCTTCGTATTCACGGATGCGAGCAATCGACTTGGGCTTGAGCGAAGCGTGGAGCAGCGGATTGACGCGCTCCATGACTTGATCATTGTAGGACATGGGGACGTTTCGCATGGCGTTCATGATCGCCAAATAGCGCAAGATACCGCCGATTTTAGACTTGTGCGAAAACAGCGATCCGATGCCGTTCAGCACCGCGACGATCACCTGATTGATGGGCGGGATGATGCCCAACGCGCGCGACTGCTCAAAATAGGTGCGCGGGAAACTGATGCTGATCAACGTGCCTTCGATATCGCTGAACACGGCGGGCTTTCCAGTCGAAACCGTCATAAGTATTCGTTCTCCTGTGAGTAAGAGTTTTGCTGCGTGATTGTACACAACACCGAACCTGTCGTCTTGTTGCTGGCGGATTAGCGGTGAGGATGTCCATCCATGTCCGTTTTTGGCGCGTATTGTCGATTGCCACGCGGTGATATGTTGATTTATGTCGATGAAAAGACGAGTAGAATCAACATGTTGAGAGAAGGTGATGGCTGTGGTGATGGGAATTAGGCAGATTGATCGCTAGGTCACAATCATTACAAGTTTTTCTGGTTCTGTAACAAAATTTCGATGATTGAAACGAATTTTGTTTACAAACGGCGCATACACTAAAAACATCGACCTTTGACTGCATCTAAGGGGGATGTAAAAAATGATCGGTTTCAAGCGATTTCAGCAGTGGATGGTGATAGCGGCGGTCTTCTTGCTCGTGGGGGCAGGTGTTCCCACTTATGCACAGACCGGCAAAAGCGCTGCGCGACAGGGTTCGGGTGATCCTATCCCAACAGAGTCGATTTCATTCAATTTCGCGGATATGAGTTTTAGCCCGACAAGTACATCCAGTCGCACGATCTCGAATGTGCGGGTCGCGGCGGGCGATGTGAACGGTGACAGCGTGGAGATTTCGTTCGATCTCACCGTGACGGGGCGCGATGGCACGTCGAATACGTTGAGCATCATTGCGATTTTGATCGGACTGGTGCGCGAGCGTGGGCAAAGCACCTATTTGAACTACCGGCTTGAGGATGTGATCATTTCCAGTGTGGTGGCGGGCAACATGATCGGCACGGATGCACGGGCGCAGGCAGTGGCGAATGCCGCGGCGCGAAATGTAACGAGCGCCTTCAACCGATATGTGCGTTCGCTGGTGATCGGTATTGATCAGCCGTTCCGTATGGAGCAGACAGCCGATGGGATTTTGATCGGGATGCTGCTGCCGGAATAGGGGTGGATGTGCCCCCTCTCCGCTGGCGGAGAGGGGAGCAAACTCGCCAATTCCCATATCGTTTGCAAGGACACGGAAATGGCTTGAAGGTAGTTATTCCTTTTCTTAGACGGTACATTGTGCCCTAACGTCGGAAGCCTTCGATGGTGGCGCGCACCCCCTGTTCCAGCGGCGTTTCGTAGACCGTGGAGAAATGGCGGCGCAGTTCGGAATCATCGAAGCCTTCGGGGAATGGCAGCACAGTATCCGCGACGGTGATGGTTACGTTCGGGCAGATGTGCATGATGAGCGCGGCAACTTCGCTGACGGTGACGGGCGGTGTCCCCAAGTTGAAAGTGTACGCGCCGTTGAGCGATTGATCGGCGGCGGCGATGAATTGGCGCGCGACATCGGATGCGTAGTGGAACTGCATACGCCCGCCAAAGCTGATGTGAAAGTTTTCGCCTTTTGAGGCGGCAAGCATGGCTTTGGTGGGTTCGCTGGTTAAGCCGAAGTCGCGCCCTAAGCCGTAGACGGTATATGGGCGAAGCGCGGTTGTGCTGATGCCGTGATCCGCCCAGTAAATGTCGGCTGTGCCTTCGTTGGCGACTTTGTACACGCCGTAAAGCGTGGTCGGGTACTTGGGCGCGTCATGCGCGACGAGTCCGGGCGGATATTTATCACGCGCGCCGTATACGGCGATGCTGGACGCGGCGGCGAGATGCTTGATGCCGTTGGCGCGCGCCGCTTCATAAATGTTGACCGTTCCCGTCACGTTGACCGCCGCGCCGAGTGAAGGATTGGCGCGACAGGCGGGGACTTGCAGTGCCGCAAGGTGAATGATGTGCGTGATGTCATGATCGGCTATAGCCGATGACACCTGCTTGAGATCGGTGAGATCGCCCTTGACGAACGTGATGGCGGATTGCACGTCGCGCGGCATGAGCAGGTCGAGGCGGTGGCGGTCATCGGCAAGATCGAAGCAGACAGCGCGTTTGCCCTCTTTAACCAGATGGTAAAGCGTCCATGCGCCGATACATCCCATGCCGCCGGTGACAAAATACACGCTGCTCATGCTGCCCGCCTTTGAAGTGATTCGATGTGATGGGGCAAGTGTAGCGATGGGTTTTTGGGCGCGCAATCAAAAATTGGACAATTTGCATGTGTAGGGGGAACCATCAAAACTCCCTCTGGCTCGCTTCGCTCGCCACCTCCTCCGAATTCAGGGGAGGAAAAAGCCTTGTGCTCCTGTAATTGTCTCTCTCTTAAATTTGTATTCGGAATAGGTCAAAGCTCGCCGATTTGTAAATCGTGATTTACTGCGTATAATCGTGGGTATACGCAGTTATTGCAAAATTGATCGAGGATTGAGCATGACAGACGAACCCCGCGCCATACAAATCACGTCGGCAAGCGCGATTCCTATCGAGTCACCAGAATCGATTTTGGGCGATAATGCCAGCGTGCTTTTGCGTGACAGCGATGTCAAAGATGTGAAAAGCCGTTTGACGATGTTCGTGCGCTGGCTGGATGCCAACGGGGGTGTATGGTATCGCCCTGATCTGGCGGCGTATCGTGACCATTTGATGACGGAATATCAAGGCGCGAATGGCAAACCGCTGTCGAATACCAGCATCACCGCGCATCTTTCGACCATTCGCGGGCGCTACCGCGAGATCATGGACGACAATGCCACTCGTGACCGGATGTACAAATTGACGAGCAGTTCGACGAGTGCGGGGGATCGCAAGGCGTTTGTCGATGAAATGCTGGTGCGGCTGGAAAACGCGATCAATCCGGCGCGGGCGACGGTGAAAATCACCAAAGTGCAGGATGTAGAAGATACAGCGCATTTGCGGCTGACCGTTGAACAGGCGAATGATCTGCTGGCAGCGCCGGGACTAGGCGATATTGTTGGGCTGCGGGACACGGCGTTGATCGCCACGCTGCTGTGTACTGGGCTGCGCGAGATGGAATTATGTATGCTGCATGTCGATGATTTGCGCGGGCGATTCGGGAATACGTTGGCGCTGCGGGTGCGGCAGGGGAAAGGCGCGAAGGCGCGGATGGTTCCCTATGGCGCGGGCGAATGGTGTTTGGCGTATGTCGATAAGTGGCTGGCGCTGGCGAAGATCACGGGTGGGGCGGTGTTTCGCGCGTTTTACAAAGCGAAAGTTGGGGCAAAACCAAGCGTGCGACCTCATGCACTGTCGGTGCGGGCAGTGCAGGATATTCTCGATAGGTATCCGATTTTTGTCGATGGGCGCATGGTGAAGGTCAACCCGCATGACTTACGGCGCACGTATGCGCGCCGTTTGTTCGACGCGGACGTTGACCCAGTGGCGATCCAGCAGAACTTGGGACACAGCGACTTGAAAACGACGCTCGGCTACATTGGCACGCTGGACGCGGAACAGCGCCGACCTCCCGCGCTGTTCACGCCGCCGCATCTCAAGCAGTTGGACAAGCTGAAAATCGACGGATAGGAGTCGGCGGTGCGTAGGATCAGCCGCGTTGAAGCGTCGGTGGACGAGGCATTATACTGGAAGAATTAGCGCACAAGAGAGGCGGGGCGATGTTCTTTCGGACAATGCTGATACTGGTCGGTTTGACGACTGGGATTGCGGGAATGACGGTGAACGCACAGGGCGATTCGCCGGATGCGCCGCCGATGACGGTCAACCTATGGTTGGAGGTCGATCCTGAAGTGGTGGAAGGTGACACAAGCGCCGATGGCACCCTGCTGCTGGAAGTCGATGAGGATACGCTGCTGGCGGTAGTGGGCGGGGCGGACGTGGTGTACACGCGGGATACGGGCGATGTTTATGTGGGCACGCCGCTGATCGATTTAGGGATTGATTCCGAAGCCACGCTCACATTTGTGGATGAAGATACTGTTGAAACCACCGCAGTGACGCGCACAGGCACGCTGACATTGGAATCATCGCGGACGCTGGCGCGCAGCGAATTGAGCGCGCAAGTATGGATAGAAAGCGAACGCGACCTAGAAGAATACTCGATGTTTGCTGAATGTATGGGGCGTACAGCGGTGTCACCACCGGGCGCGTTCGCACGCCCGGATGCGATTCTGCCCGTGCGCGTCGATGACGATGCGGGCGAGCTTTTGCTTGGCAACGTTCTGTTGACAGGCGGAGGCGGCGCATATGAGCGCGTCACCGAAAGCCCATTTGGGACGTTCACACAGGTGATCACGCAGACGGCGACAGTCAGCGATTCACAAATCATGTTGACGTATTATGCTGTCGCGGATGAGCGTGATGACTGTGAGGTGCGCTATACGAGTGTGTTCATCCCGTTCGATGGCGATTTCGATGCGCTGTTTGCGCGCGCTGACGAACTCGCCGCAGAATAGGCGTGAATGGGACGGAATCACTTCCGTCCCTATTTGTTGTTCGCCCAACCCGCGCTGGATGGCGCGTTGAGGTCGGGGATATAGTGCTGCGCGGGGTTCGCGGGTTCATCTAGCGCCGGGTCAGCATCTGGCTTCACAGGCGGGAACTCGCTGGTACGGCGGGTGGCGGATCCGGCGCGCGCCTGTTCCGCCGTGATCTTGGCGCGGTATTCGGCAAGCTCGCTGGCAATATCGGCGCGTGTGAGCGTGACCGTTTGATCTTTTTCTTCGCGGAGTTCCTGCGGCACTTCAACATGACGCTCAGATAAATAATCTTCGAGCGCATCGCTGAAGGTGCGCGGCGCTTCGGCTTCATCGCCCAATTCTTCCTGCACTTCGCGCAGATGATCGATCATCCATAGATACAAATCGGCTTCGGTGCGCTTAGGGGTATGCGACAGCACGTTGTATTTGCGGATGAGCGTGACCGCTGGACGAAACACATTGTCGTACCAATCAGCGGCAGCTTCTTCAAAGTCTACCCAATCGCCCATGCGCTTCCGCATGATTTCCATGTGGACGTTGATGTGACCGAGCATTTCAGTGTAGCGTGAAGGTTCGCTCAACATCAACGATTGGTGATGCGGGCGCGTCATAGGGAGGCGCGTTTCATCTAAGAACTGCGCGTATGCGGCAAGTGCATCGAGTTCGGATTCATCGGTATCCGGTTTGAGCGCGATGCTGGTGGGCAGTTCGGTCACATGCGCTTGGATATACTCCGCGCCCAAGCGCCGCGCTACAGAAACGCGGTGATTGCCATCGCGCACGAAATACACATCCCCCACCTTATACACTTCAATCGGGGGAAGCCCCATCATGCCCGTTGCTTGCGCGTATACCCGACTCCAGCGTTCCTGCTGCACGCGCCGCTTGGGTAAAAAGTTGCGCGTGAATTCCTGATAGCGTCCGACACTGCCGACGATTTTGTCCAGCGGGATATCTTGCAGTCCTTTATAGTATTCTTCACGCAGCCGCAGCCGCGTGCGTACATCTTCAAACGAGAGGAGTTCCGCAGGTTTGCCTTGCACCAAGTTCTTGACATCGTCCCAGAAGGCGCGCATACGAGCCGATTGAAACTGGCTCATGCCTTCCATAAACTGCATCTTGTCGTAGTCGTCGGGCATAAATCGTAGTATGCCTCCATGATTGCTCAATCAGCAGGGTAGCGCAATCAGCCGCGCTGATCCATGCTGATTTCTCACAACAATTCTACACTATAGCTGTGAATTTCTACCGCAATCGTTCGCTTTCCATAAAGGAACAGCCCGAAAAGCTGCAACGATTCTTAACGTGTGCGCGGCGTGAGATACATGTCATAACCCTATATGATTTGCGCGGGTGCGCGTATGATTGAATTTAGCATTAAAACCATCCACATTTAGGAAGCCGCTATGACGAACACAGAATCAACGACAATGACCACGATGGGCGACAGTCGCAAACCGTATATCGTCGTCACTAATGACGATGGAGTGCAAGCGCCGGGAATTCTCGCACTTGCACAGGCGATGCGCGAATTAGGTACGATCAGCGTGATCGCGCCGATGCTGAACCAAAGCGCAACCGGGCATAAAAAATCGCTGATGACAGATTTGCCTGTAGGCGAAGTCACGCTGGCGGATGGCACGCGCGCGATTTCGGTGGGAGGCTCGCCCGCTGACTGTATCGCGCTGGCGGCGCTTGGGGTGCTGGAATGGCCCCCCGCGCTGGTGGTATCTGGCATCAACCGCGGTCCCAACATGGGACAGGACATCACCTACAGCGGCACGGTGACAGCGGCGCTTGAAGCGACGATCAACGGCGTGCCCGCGGTTGCGGTATCGCTGAATCAGCGGAATGCTAACGCTGTTGATGATTATAAGGAAGCGGCACGCGTCGCCGTGCAGGTGGTCAAGATGGCGCTGCAAAGACCGCTGCCCCCGCTGACAATTCTCAATGTGAACGTCCCCGCCGTGCCGAAGGTTAAAGGGATTCGCATGACGCGACAGGGGATTCGTATTTATCAGGATGAACTAGACCGTGATGGGAACATCTGCCGCATTGTTGGTCCCGAACCCAGCGGATACACCGATGAGGTCGGGACGGATTTGTGGGCAGTGCATAACGGTTACGCGAGTCTCACGCCGATTCATCTTGATTTGACCGCGCACCGGTTCTTCGCGGAATTGGCGGCATGGGATATCACGGTGTAGTTAGCCGCGATTGAGCGCGCGAAGCATGATTTCGCGCATCCGGTTGTACTGTTCTTCGGTAACACGTCCGGCGCGGCGGGCTTCTTCGAGCTGGTTCATGCGGTTGACGACTTCGCTGACGGGAAGTTGCATCAGATTCATCAATTCCGCGACTTCGTTCATGTCTTGGATGGGCATGACGTTCCCCCCGGTGACAACAACGCCGCCGGATACGCTCACAGGTTGATCCGCGCCGGAATCAGTGCCGGGGAAGTCGAACCCATATTGGCTTGGCGCGGATGTCCCACCTGTGCCAGCCATCATGCCGCTCATGTCGATGCGGATCGATCCATCGGGTCCGTGCGAGACACTCACGCCGGGGGGCATACTACCGGACGTGCTGTTGAACGCGGTGGTAGAAAATGTCCCGCTAGACATTGGTGTTCCCCATGCGGACTGCGTGCGAGCAGCCATGCGCCGCGTTCCGTTGATGATGCTGCCGAAGATGCCGATCACGAGGAAAACCACGCCGAGACAGGTTAATGCCATGAACCCCAAACCGCCAAGAACCCCTGTGTTGAAGCCGGGAATTGAACTTAAAACGCCGGGAATATCACCAAGCAGGCTGTTGACGAAGTCCCCGGTCACATCACGGCGGGTGCCATCAGAGTCGATGCAGTAGTAAGTTTGTGGTCGCCCATAGGTGCCATCGGTGTTGCGGCTGGGCGCGCCTTCGACAATGTCGAGGCGTTCACCTTCGCGGCAGAGTTCTTCGGCGCGGGCTTCCATGTCAGCATTGAAATCGCTTCCTCCGGCGAAAGATTGCGAGATCGTGGAAGCGGATGTGTAGATCGACAGCCCGATTCCGGCGACTATCAAGACGATTCCTAGCACAATAAACCAACGCATAATCGTTCCTTTATTACGGTTTTGTTCTGTGAGATGAGTCGAGTATAGGATCGGCATGGTTTAGGCGCAATTGGGGGACGTTGGTACATATGGAATATCCACCGCTGCAAAGGGAGAATTGGATGCTGCCACGTTTGAACATGAAAGTTTTCGCCTACATCGTGCGCGCGGATGGACGACTGCTGGCGGCGCTGACTCACAATCGAGAAAAGCGCGGTAACTATGAAGTTGTGCGTGGGCGGGTGGAACGTTCGGATGAGTCATTAGAAGCGGCGGCGCGGCGCGAAGTGTGGGAAGAATCGGGGATTCAGCCAGAACGGTTGGCGTTGATCGCGTATCTGGGTATCGCGTTCTACTTTGATGAAGAACAACACGCCTACGCCTTTCGTTTGATAGGCGATGCGCCGGAACGGTTTACGCATGTGACGGTGAGCCATGATGAAGATCACGGCATGGTGTTTGAATACTGCTGGCTGCCTATGGACGCGACGTTAGCCGATGTGCTGGTTGAAGGCTGCGACAAGTGGGCGCAAACACTTGTGGATGTGCTGGCGCGAGAACAAGGGTGATGTTGATTGGGGGCGGCGAGCGGCTCACGAGCCGCCCCTACGGATCGATTGTTCACCCATGCAATCGATTTCCCAAGATTGTGCCGGATCGAGGATATATCCCAATTTGGGGCGTGATCTGATTTGGGATATATCATCATCCCCGCATGTTAAGGTTGGTGGGTCTTGGATGATCCGCCACGCGAAAAAATGTTCTTGATTTCATGATCAATTAAAGATCAAGACACTTTACTGCTCTGTTCGTGATCTTGATCGATCCTTGATCATTGGGATAAATTTGGGATATATGGATCACCAAATCGTTAGAGTTGGGTTGGGATAAGGTGATGGGGACAGATCGAATCGTAATCCCCCAACTGACCTATGCTGCCTTCCCCCAAAGGCAGGTTGTCGGGCTGGAACAGGCGGACTAGAGTACAAACAATTGTTTCGCCGTTCCAGCCAAATCGAGAGAAATCATGCAGCCTGTAGCGTCCGCCCCTGCCCCATTTCGCCGCGTGTGTATCGCCTTGAATCCGGTATCGGGGATCGTCCCTGATGCGGAAGGAGCGGTGCGACAAGCTGTTTCGCGTTACCCGCATGTGGAGTGGGACATACGCTTGACACAGGGCGCAGGCGATGCGACTCGCTTTGCCCGTGAAGCGCAGGTGAACGGCTGCGATCTGGTAATCGCGTGCGGCGGCGATGGCACCGTCATGGAAGTGGCTGAAGGTGTGATGAACACGAACATGCCGATGTCGATCATCCCGTTTGGCACGGCGAATGTGATGTCCGTAGAACTGGGTTTCCCCGCTGATGTTGAGCGGGTGATCGACGGTTTGGTGGGTGGCGCGGCGGAAGCGCGTCCGGTGGATATGGCGACAATCGATAACAAGCCGATGATGCTGCGTGCGGGCGTAGGCTATGAAGCGGAAATTTCGGTTGGAGCAAGCCGCGAAGAAAAACGACGCTTCGGACGGTTCGCATATATGATCGCGGCATGGCGAAAGATGCGACATCTCTCTCCCACTACATATGCGATCACGATTGACGATCAGCAGTACGCGGCGCGCGGGGTAACGTGCATGATCTGTAATTCCGCCAGCGTGGGCGTTCCGAATTTGAGTTTCACTGGCAAGGCGGATGTGAGCGATGGTCTGCTCGATGTGATCGTAATCCCGAATTTGCAAGTGCCGTCGGTTGTGCGTGTGGTGTGGAGTATCCTCACCAGTTTACGCCCAAAGCCGAAAAACGCGCCGGAAGGAATCGTGCACTGGCAAGGAAAGCGTGTGACCGTACAGACGCGCCATCGCCAGATGATCGCCATTGATGGTGAGCCGTTGAAGCGCGGCAAGCGCGTATCAGCGCAGATTATCCCGCACGCGATCACGATCCTAATTCCGCGTCTTGCCGTGACGAACACTACGACAACACCCACGCCGCAAGTGGAGAGCGCCGCTTCATGACGCATGAATCACCAAAGCGGTACGGCTGGCTGGTCGAACTGGCGCGGTTGTGGGATACGCTGCGTTCGCAAAGCTTGTGGCTGACTATTCTGGCGGGAATCGACAAGATATTTCGTATGATCACGGGGCGCACGCTGGTGCGCTTCAGCCGAATCGAGCCGATGATCCTGCTTGGCGGTCAGCCTGCGAAACGGGTGCTGCCCCAACTGGCGCTCGGCGGCGTGACCGGGATCATTAACCTGCGCGCTGAATATGATTACGCCCGCGAGATTGGCGAGTTCAATTTGTTGGGCGCGCGGCAGCTTCGCTATTTGCATTTACCGACTGCTGACAACACCGCGCCCAGCGTGGATGATCTCAAGCGCGGGGTGGCGTTTATCGACGCGGAGTTGGAGCAGGGAGGATCGGTATATATCCACTGTTGGGAGGGGTTGGGACGCGCGCCCACGATGGTGGCGGCGTATCTGGTGGCAAAGGGCGCATCGCCGCAAGCGGCATGGGAGAAAATCCGCGCGTGGCGACCTTTTATCCGCCCCATGCAGGTGCAAATGGATCAGTTGATTGCGTTTGCAGACAGCCTCAAAACAACACCCTTGATCTCGTCCATTGAACCGAATGCCGCGCCTGTGGATCCACAGCGCGTTCCGCTGGCGGAAGTCAAACTGGGCGAAGTGCCAATCCCCGACACAGCGAGTCGAAATCCCCCAAGCGCGTAATGTTCTCGCTTCACAACTGATCCATCCATGATCATGTACTTATACGGATATTGAACCGCGTCAACGCTTCCCGTACAGTGATCACATGTTCTATCGCCACTCTCTATCTAAAGGAAGTGCTATGACTCGTGTGACGATTGCGCCGAAATTGGCGCAGTCCCCACCCACGCCCACGCGCGCCAGCGAATTTCGCGCGGGTTTCAAAGCGACGTTTCCGCTGATGATCGGCGCGATCCCTTTTGCGATCATTTTTGGGGCGCTTGCCGTAACCAGCGGATTAAGTGTTTGGGCGGCGGCGGGGATGTCGCTGTTCGTGTTCGCAGGTTCAGCGCAGTTTATCGGCGTGACCATGTTCGCAAGCGGCGCGGCGCTGCCGATCATCGTGCTGACGACGTTTGTGGTCAATTTGCGCCATGCGCTGTATTCCGCCACGCTCGCGCCATTTATGAAGCATCTGCCGCAGTCGTGGCTGCTGCCGCTCGGTTTTACGCTTACGGACGAAACGTTTGTCGTAGTCGCGGAGCATTATCAGAACGACAAGCCTTCGCAGTTCAAACACTGGTACCACTTCGGGTCGGCGCTGCCGATGTACGTGAATTGGAACTTCTGGACGGTGGTGGGCATCATCGCGGGCAGCACAATTCCTGACCCGACACGATTCGGGTTGGATTTCGCTTTGAGCGTCACGTTTATCGGGATGGTCGTGCCGATGATGAAGAATCGTCCAGTTGTGGGCAGCGTGGTTGTGGCGGGGGTGGTTTCGGTGCTGCTGGCGGGGATGCCCAACCGGATCGGGCTGCTGATCGCGGCGATTTTCGGCGTGATCGTGGGCGTGGTACTCGAATCACTCTCGCCAAAAGCGGAATTTCCCGCAGCAGACACTCAAACGAAGGACGGAATGCCCTCATGAATGAATTCTTGCTCATTTTAGGGATGGCGCTGGTCACGTTTGGCGTGCGCTATCCCGTGCTGGTACTGGTCGGCAAAATCCCGCTGCCGGATCAAGTGTTTCGCGCGCTGCGTTATGTGCCGCCAGCCGTACTCGCGGCGATCATCCTTCCGTCAGTGCTGATGCCGACAGGCGAAATGGACGTGAGTTTCGACAATGCCTATCTCGTCGGCGGGATCGCAGCGGTGATCATCGCGTATGTGGGCAAAAATCTGCTCGTCACCATTGTGTTGGGGATGGCAGGGTTTTTGGCATGGCGGTTTATCACGGGGGGATTCAATTAGATGGATCATTTTATGGTTCAAGACCTACTTGCTCAAGCGAACAATGACGGCAAGCTGTATCATGAATTCCTGCGCGTGCCGGACATCAGCATGGGACTGTATCACTTACCCGCTGGCGCGGTTGATCCGCAGCAGCCGCACAGCGAAGACGAAGCGTACTATATCGTCAGCGGCGCGGGCAAAATCACCGTAGGGGAAGAAGACTCGCCCGTGCAAGCGGGGAGCATCGTGTATGTCCCCGCGCATGTGCCGCACCGCTTTCACAGCATCAGCGAAGATTTGGTGATCCTTGTGTTTTTTGCGCCCGCTGAATATTCCAAAAAGGCTTGAACCTGATGAAGAATATCGCCATTGTGATTTTTGACCGCGTGGAAGTGCTGGATTTCGCCGGTCCGTTTGAGGTGTTCGCGGCTGTAGGGGATTGGAATGACGCGAATGTCGAGAAGTTCAACGTGTTCACCGTCGCGGAAACCGCCGACCCGATCACGGCGGTGGGTGGCTTACGTGTGCTGCCCAACTATACGTATGAGAACTGCCCCGCGCCGGATGTGATCATCATTCCCGGCGGAGAAGGCACGCGCGAGCAGATGAAAAACGCGGCGCTGATCGATTGGGTCAAGCGGCATGAGCCGAACACGACATTCACCACATCGGTATGTACGGGCGCGCTGGTGATGGCGACAGCGGGCTTGTTGGAAGGTGTGCGGGCGACGACGCACTATGAAGTCTACGATTTGCTTGAAAAGGTCGCGCCCAACACACAGGTGATTCGCGGGGTGCGCTTCATCGACAACGGCAAGATCATCACGTCGGCAGGGGTGCAGGCGGGTATGGATATGTCGCTGCACATCCTCGCGCGGCTGTTAGGCGATGAAATCGCGCTGATGACGGCGCGTTATATCGAATATGAGTGGCAGCCGTAAGGAACCCCCTAACGGCTCACTGCCGGAATCATGTCGCCAATTTCATAGGGCGACGGGGTCTTGTTGATGCGCCGTTGAATCGCTCGTTGCAGCGTGCGAACCAGCACGCGCGCGAACAGGTGCGGCGCAAACAGCGATGTAGGCGGGGCGGTCAGGTTGTTGACTTCGATGAACGCGAGTGTCAGTTTTTCATCGTTTTGCGCCACGCGCAAATACGCATCAATGTAGACCTGTACGAGCCGTGCCGCCGCGCCGGGTCGATCCCCTTCCGTGCCGTCATAGCGCAAATCTTCGCCTGTGGCGATGACCCACGCATTCTGCACCACTTTTGCCAGCCGCTTTTGATACCCCGCCGCGAATCCAGTGAGATCGGTGTGCTGCTTGCCCCACTGACCGAGCATCTCATCGAGCGCCTTCGCACCGAGCGCGGCGGTGGTCATCCCCTGCCCATAAAGGGGATTAAACGCGCATACAGCATCGCCAAGCGCGATGAAGTGTTCCGGCTGGCGGGCGAGTTTTTCAAAGTGGCGCAAGCGGCTTCCCGTGATGCGATAGCCGTAGATCGGGGATACGGGCTTGGCATTTTTGATCGCGTCATAGACCGTTGATGACGCGATAGTTTTAGCGTATTCGAGAAATTCGGCTTCGTCGGTGGGGGGATAGTCTTTATTCATGCCGCCAAGCGTGACCATCCATTGATTATTGCCGATGTCGAACAAGCCCGCGCCGCGCTTGATGCCTTCCATCGGGCGACCCACAACGAACAGCACACGCCAACTGTCGTTAAAATTGGCGGGCTTTTCGTAGATGCGGGTCGAGTAGCCGATATAAGCATTGACCTGTGTTTCCGGCGGCGTGTCATAGCCGAGCGCGGTCAGCCATTCCGGCGCTTTCGATCCGCGCCCGCTGGCATCGACGACGAGATCGGCGTGCAGGGTTTCGAGGTTTTTTTCGCCGCGCTTTTCGATTTCCACGCCTGTTACCGTGCGGTTATCGGCGTTGGCGACGAGTTTACGCACATCGTATCCGGTCATGAAGGTGACTTTGGGGTTCGCTTGTATGCGTCGGCGCACTCGCCATTCAAGATCGGGGCGGGTGATCACGTTGGTGACGATGCCGCTGTCGAAGCGTTTCATCCAGCCGGCTGCGGTATAGTAGCAGGTATCTTTACACCATGTAAACCGGGGCGAACCGGCTTGCGTGAGTTCGTCGCTTAAGCCGGGAAAATATTCTTCGAGCAGTTCTTGTCCACGCGCCAGCAGCGCATGAATATGCCGACCCTGCGGGACACCATTACGCATATCGGGCGCGTCAGGTAGTTCGTCACGCTCAATCACGGTGACGCGCTCAAAGTGATTCGTAAGCACGCGCGCCGCGAGTAAGCCCGCCATGCTCCCGCCAATGACTATCGCTGACTTGTTCGCCATCAATTTCCTCTCTGGACTATGCAACGCTATGCAACGTGGGCGGCTCATGAGCCGCCCCTACTAGAAATATGCTGACGGGCACGACACGGACGGAACAAGTTCCGCGTGCCCCTACTGAATTTGGAATGTGATAGACGGGCGGCTCACGAGCCGCCCCTACATGGTGATTCTTGAACTGGGTTTAGGCGGGTACACACGCGCAGCGCACACTTTCGACCAGCGCGAACGGTTCGACGGGGCGCTGTAGAAAAGCGTCGATACCATCATCGCCCAATTGATGATCGCCGCCAATGACAATGATACTCATGTTCGTCAAGTGCAGGGTGTGACGCACCGTGTCGATGAGGATGCGCGCTTGCGGCGCGGACAATTTCACGTCAATGATGAGTACGTTTGGCGGGTGGGGCAGCGATGCGTTTGCCAGCGCGTGATAAGCGTCGTCATAGGTGTCGGTTTCGTAAACCTCATAGCCAAAACTTTGCAGCCATGCGGCGTACTGCGTTCTACGGGGGTTATCGCTGCCTGTGATGAGGACTGTACTCATGAGATTTGCACCGCCATTCTGCTCGAAAATATACTACGGTTCGTAATGCTTTCTACAGCATATGACGGTTCGTAATGCCGATCAATTAGGATGAAAGTCCTGTCTTATGGGAAGAAGGCAGGATGATAAAGAATGTTTTAGCACGAAATCACGTTATAATTGCGACTATATCGATACCCGCACACGGAGCTTAGGCGATGAATGACAGCGCCGACAGACGTGAATTGACCCCGTTGGAATACATCGTCATCGGGTTAATCAGCTTCCGACCCCAGTCCGGCTACGGAATCATGAGTTTTTTTGCAGATGATTCGTATGGTTGGACGGCAAGTCCCGGCACGATCTACCCCATCCTCAAGCGGTTGGAAAAGCAGGGGATCATCGAAGGGGACATGGAACTAGAAAACGAATCGCGCCCGCGCAAGCTGTATCGCCTCTCCCCTATTGGTGAGCGTCTGCTGGATGCGTGGCTGCGCGAAGTGCCGCGCGTGGTGCCGCGCTATCAGGAACAAGAGTTGGCGATGTGGCGCTTTCAGTTCATGGAAGGGCGTTTGTCTAAACGTGAGATCGTTCAATGGCTGGATAACTATCTTGATGCGCTGCGGATATACGATTTTGGGCAGCGGGCGTTCCAAAGCGGGGTGTTGGAGCAAATGACCGAACTTGGACAAGCATCACTGCACCGCCAGTTGATGATGGAAGCGACGTTGATGGAACTGAACACACTGCGTACATGGCTGGAAATGGCGCGGGCGCGCATCATCGCGCAGGCGACGGCGACGGGCGAATATCAAGCAGTCATACCGGAGATCAGCCCCGATAGTCCGGCGAAATCGGGGCGGCGGCGCAAATCACGCGAAAAACGCGAAACGGATGCGATCCGCGATGGGGATGTGCCGCGTCCGTTCGGCTACAATGGCATCGATGATGATTCGATAGACGATTTTCGGGGATGAAGAACATCTGTACTTCTTGGGTGTCAAAATTTTGATAATGTTCACAAGGCATCCATGCAAACTTTCCTTTTGTTTTCACTTTGGGGAAAGCATTGTGTTGTCGTTTGTTGACACCCCTTTAATGTTGGCATAAACTACCAACATGCGAGTAGTGATACCAACAGGAATCACATCGAGTGAAGACACAGGCAGTTTCAACACCTTTTGTTAAGCCCAAACAGCACGCGGATGTGCAAAAAGCCCCGCGTGCTGTTTTATTTTCGCCCAAAGACACACAGTTTTAGGAGACAAAAACATCATGGACTACGGAATGATCGGCAAAATCGAAAAAGCGAAGCGTTACGCACAAGAACCGGAGCGTGTGACGTTCCACAGTTTCACTGCCGAAATTCGCGGCGACAACAGTACCGTCACCGTGCAGCTTGCTCCCGATGGATGGGACTGCACCTGCTCCAGCTTTCGTGGTCATGGCATTTGCCCACACGTCATGGCGATGGAACGTCTGCTCAAGCCCATGTTGAAGCGGGAACCGCTTCCCTACTACAGCGGACAGAATGTCGTCAGCGATGTGGAAAAAGCTAAACGCTATGCTGAAGAAACCGATCGTATCCACTTCCTTGCGCTGGATTTGTCATTCAAAGGTGAAAATGATGAGCATCACACGGCGCTGAACGATCAAACATGGTCGTGTAACTGCGATTTCTTCCACAGCCGTCATGTGTGCTGTCACACGATGGCGCTGGAACGCATTTTGAAGGGCATGGTGCCGGAAAGCACGCTGCTTTCATCGCAGTAACCCGACGCACAATTGAATCGGTTTAGCAAAAGGGGCGCGATCAACAATGATCCGCCCCTTTTGATTCAACGTATTGGACTGAATGTGTTGGCGTAGGCTTCCCGTAGGGAAGTGGTCAAAAACGTTTTGGAACATGGACGCGCGGTGAGTCGTCTTGTGACTGTGCAATACGCAAGTCAGTCAGGAGACACCTTCATCATGCGTTTTAACATCAAGACAAACCATATCGTGCGGCGCGGCGAAACCCTGAGCGAGATCGCGGGGCGCTATGGCGTGACCGTCGCGTATTTGATGGCGCTCAATGCCATCACCAATCCGCACCTGATCTATGTTGGGCAGGCGATTCGCATCGCAGACGAGAACAACGGATCGGGCGGGATGAGCTATGTCGTTCAGCGCGGGGATACTCTCGCCCGCATCGCGCAGCAGTTCGGAGTCAATGTGTGGATGCTGGCGCAGGTCAACAATTTGCGCGACATTCACCTGATCTACGTCGGTCAAACGTTGATGATTCCCGATACGACGATGCCATCGTGATCATCGCAAAGAAGGAACATCAACCCCGCTCACTACGCCCGTAGGGAAGAAATCCCCTGCGGGCGTTTTATTTAGGCGGATGGTAAGCGGCGATCTGTTAGAATGAAGATGTACTTTGGGGGCGATGATGACCGATTTCATACGTGTTTACGCGAATGTGCATCTGCCGGACGACGCGCAGATTGATGAGTTTGTGGTGCTGGGCAAGCCGCCGCGCGGCAAGGGCGACGGCGAACTCGCGCTGACGATTGGCGCGGGCTGCGTGATCCGGTCACACAGCGTCATATACGCGGGCAACGTGATCGGCGCGGGGCTGCAAACAGGGCATCATGTGACGATCCGCGAGGAAAACGTTATCGGGGACAGCGTGAGCATCGGCACGGGGAGCATCGTCGAACATCACGTTACCATCGGGAACGGGGTGAGGCTGCATTCGCGGGTGTTCGTGCCGGAATACAGCGTGCTGGAAGACGGCTGCTGGCTTGGTCCCGGCGTGATGATGACGAACGCGCTCTACCCGATCAGCCGGGGCGCGAAAGATCGGCTGTATGGGGCGCATATAGAAGCGCGGGCGATGGTGGGCGCGAGCGCGGTGCTGCTGCCCGGTGTACGGATCGGAGCGCGGGCGTTGGTAGGCGCGGGCGCGGTGGTGACGAAAGATGTGCCAGCGGGCGCGGTGGTGGTGGGAAATCCGGCGCGAGTGATCAATCATGTGGATAACATTGATGTGTATAGAGAGTAAAAGATAACCTCACCCCCAGCCCCTCCCCGAATTCGGGGAGGGGAGAAAGCAAAAACATTTTTAGGGGTAAATGGTGTCAAAGGTGAAAGTGTTTGACGCAGTTGAAGAATAAGGAACAGGCATGGCGAACAAGATTCCATTGGTGGATTTGAAAGCGCAGTACGAGTCGATTAAGGCGGAGATTGACGGGGCGATTGCCCGCGTGATTGCCAACACCAGCTTTATCGGCGGGAAAGAAGTCAGCGGGTTTGAAGAAGCGTTCGCGGCGTTCCAGCAGACGAAGCGATGCGTGGGAATCGCCAGCGGGACGGGGGCGCTGCTGCTGGTGATGAAGGCGCTTGGCATTGGCGAAGGCGACGAAGTGATCACCACGCCGCACACGTTCATCGCAACGGCAGAACCCATCGAAGTATTGGGCGCGCGAACGGTGCTGGTCGATATTGATCCGGCGACGTTCAACATTGATCCCGACAAACTTGAGTCGGCGATTACACCAAGAACCAAGGCGATAATCGTTGTGCATCTGTATGGGCAGATCACGGCGATGGACAGAATCGCGGCGGTGGCGAACAAGCACAACATCGCGTTGATTGAGGACGCGGCACAGGCGCACGCCGCTGAATATCAAGGCAAGCGGGCGGGCGCATGGGGAATCGCGGCGTGTTTCAGCTTCTATCCGGGCAAAAATCTTGGCGCATATGGTGATGGCGGCGCGGTCTGCACAAACGATGAGGCGCTTGCCGATACGCTGGCGCAGCTCCGCGATCATGGGCGGCAGAAGGGCAGCAAATACGCCCATGACGTGATTGGGTGGGGGGAACGGCTGGATTCGCTGCAAGCGGCGATTCTGGGGGCGAAACTGCCGCACCTTGAAGCGTGGACAACCGCGCGGCGCAGTCATGCGCGGTTTTACGATAACGCGCTGAAGGGCGCGCGGGGAATTTGCACGCCGACGGAAGCCGATGGCGCGAAACATGCCTATCATATCTACTGCATCCGCGTGGCAGGGGATCGGGATGCGATACTGACGGAGTTGAAAAATCGCGGGATTGAGGCGGGAATCCACTACCCGATCCCGCTGCATTTGCAGCCAGCGATGGCGCATCTCGGTCATAAAGCGGGGGATTTCCCGCAGAGTGAAACAGCGGCGAACACGATCTTGAGTCTGCCGATGTACCCTGAACTAACAACTGAGCAGTTGAACACGATTGTCGAGGACTTGATCGACGTGGTGAGCCAGTTCGCAGGTGAAGCGTGAGAACCCCTCAACCGAATTCAGGGAGGGGAGAAAAACGAATCGCGCAGGTGGAACTTTTTAATAACTCTAATGAAAAAGCGTGAGTAGGTTGAACACACATGAGCAGCCTCCATGATTTGGTGCAAGGAGTGTCTCTGTCGGGCGTGATCCAGCAGGATGCGCCCGCCTTTTTGATCCATCACGGGGCATCGAGTACAGCGTACCACGTGCGCGATGTGGCGATGGCAGCGGCGCGAATCGCGGGACAGTTTGAGGTTGATCCCCAGCGGGCGGAGATAGGCGGGTGGCTGCACGACATCAGCACGGTGATCCCGAACGAGGATCGGATGGGGCGGGCGCGTGAGTGGGGAATTGAAGTGCTGACGGAAGAAGAACAGTTCCCGATGATTTTGCACCAGAAACTTTCGGTGGTGATGGCGCGCGAACTGTTCGGCGTGAAGGACGAGGGAATCTTGAGCGCGATTGGCTGTCACACCACGCTCAAGCGGGATGCGACGGTGTTGGACAAGGTGGTGTTCATCGCGGATAAAATCGCGTGGGATCAGCCGGGTGCTGCGCCGTTTTTGGGCGAACTGCAAGGCGCGCTGATGGTATCGCTGGACGCGGGATGCAAGGTGTATTTGCGCTGGCTGTGGGATCAGCGGGAGAAGCTGCGGTGTGTGCATCCGTGGTTTGTGGAGGCGTATCAGCAGATGGTGGGGGAGTAGAATCTGTTGACCTCACCCGATGGCTGCTCATTCGAGGGTGCATAGGTTGACACAATTAGGGTCTTTGGGTGGGCATCAGGTGACGTAGTCTCGCGTGGGGGTTAGAAAAGATATGACACAGGGCAAAAGCCATCACGCGGAGTGTCCTTCGCTTAGGCGAAGGCGTGTCCACATGTGACCGTTTTTTGATTTTCGCGGACACATCTTTGAAGGGGTAGAAAATGGTTTGTTGCGGCGATGGTGTGTGAGTTATTCCCCTAGCTGTGCTTCGAGTTCTGCGATGCGAGCAAGGATAGCGGGATCAGCTTCTTCGCCCGTGAGATCGGCGTAACGGCGGTAGTCGGCAAGGGCATCAGCGTGATAATCGAGAACATCATTGATCCCGCCTCGATTACGGATAGCTTGCACATTGGTGGTGTCAAGTTCGATAGTACGGGTAAAGTCATCGAGGGCACGTTCAAATTCACCAAGTGCGGCATAAGCGCTCGCCCGAAAATCATAGGCGTAGGGAAAATCAGGGTCGATTTGAATCACCCTCGTGAAATCGGCAATCGCGTTTTCATACGCGCCTCGATAGAAGTAATGCAGGCTGCCGCGATTATAATAGGCATCGCGGTAATCGGGATCGAGGACAAGCGCCTGATCGTAATCGGCAAGCGCACGGTCGTATTCACCGATGTTGGTGTAGGCATTACCGCGATTGTTGAGTGCCACTTTATCGGTTGGGTCAAGGTCAATGGCGTGAGTAAAGTCGGCAATCGCGCTGTCATAATCGCCTAGATCGAACCACAAATTGCCCCGGTTAAAATAAGCGAAGGCGAAATTGGGATTGAGTTTAATGGCGCGCGCATAGTCATCCAGCGCGTTGTCGAAGCTGCCTAGGTGGACATAGGTGTTGGCGCGGTTGTAAAACACCACCGCGTTATCGGGCAAAAGTGCTGCCGCTGCATCAAAATCGCTGATGGCAGCTTCAAAATTTCCTGTGCTTGAATAGACATTTCCGCGATTGACATAGGCTTGTGCAAGATTGGGCGCGAGTTCAAGCGCCTGATTCAAATCTGACAAGGCTTGATCATAGTCGCCTAAGCCACGATAGATACCGCCGCGATTACTGTAAGCGAATGCGTTGGCGGGATCAACCTCAAGAGCCTGATCATAAAAATCGAGCGCCTCAGTGTGATTTCCCTGTTGGGAAGCAGCATACGCCCGATAAAAATACAGCAAAGAAACGCCCAATTCTTGAACCCGTGACGTAGGGATTTGTTCAATGGCTGCATCAAGGAACGAAGTGGCAGATAGATAGTTCTGTTCAAAGTAGAGAAGTTGACCGATCAAAAAGTTGAAGATGTACTCCACATCGCTGTCACGACTGACGTAAAGCGCCATTTCGTCGAGCGTCGAGGTGAACACTTCCGTTGCGGTTTCTGTTGTAATGATCTCAATGGCGCTCCATCTAGGTGTGATGGTGTAGTTCGACGCGACGGCGGCGGCATCGACGTAGCCCCACACGACCATCGTCGCTTGATAGAGTTCGCTGATTTCGCGGGCTTCGTCGTGGGAGCGGATCACGCCGGGAATCGACAGCACGCGGGCGTTTTGAATGTCGTTTACAGTGTCAATTGCGTCCTGAAATTGGCGCTGCCATGAAAGCTGTGGATTAACGCGCTCACCTGCCGCTTCGCTAAAGACTTCAAATTCGCTGATGAGAACGAGGACTTCGCGGTTGTCCACATCAGCGGGATCGCCTACCAGTTCAGCTTGCGGCGCGGGGGGATCGGCGGGTGGGGCGAAGGTGAATCCGATTTCGCACAAGAACGACGATGCGGGACAATCGGAGACGCGCGTTCCGGCATCATCCAGCACCGTGATGGTGCGCGGCTGCTGGAGTACGCGGTCATACCAGAACACATCGGATGCGAACAGCGTTTGCACGTAGACGCGGTTGGGATCAAGGCGCTGACAGGCTAACGGAAGCGGATACTCCACATCGCCGGGGCGAAGGGCAAAACAGGCTGGTTGATCGAAATTGTAGAAGTCGATACCCTGAAAGGCGGGGTATTCGCGCAAAAACATCGGCGTTTGCGGCACTTCGCTGCGCGTGACCTGAAAGCGAAGCCCGCCGAGCGAGATGGGTTCAGGCGGATTGATAACCACAACCAGCACATCGCTTTGACGGTGGATTTCGACGGGGACGGGCGATCCCTGCGCGCGGACGGCGGATTGCGCGCCGGAGATCGACAGCACAATGAGGATCAACCAAACTGCGGCGGCGCGGCGCATAGGACAGCCCTTCTCAACATTCGACCTTCTGAATTATATCGGCAGATTGTGAAGGGGCGCGAAGGCTGCTAAATCGAGCGCATCGCCCCGCCATCGACGCGGAGTGTCGCGCCGGTGATATATGATGCCGCTGGCGAAAGCAAAAACGCCGCCGCCGCGCCAAATTCGTCGATTGTGTCCAAGCGGTTCAGCGGAATTTTGCTGATCGTTTCGGCGCGCACTTGCGCGAACGATTTGCCTGACCGCTGCGCTGCCGCTTGATCCAACTGCGCGACGCGATCCGTGTCGATGCGTCCGGGAATCAAATTGTTGACGCGGATTCCGTCGTCCGCCAGTTCGTCCGCCAGCGTTTTGACCAAGCCCGCCACACCCGAACGCATGACGGTTGATAAGCCCAAGCGTTCAATTGGTTCTTTGATTGACGACGAGGTGATGGTGAGGATGGATCCGCCGTTTTTCATGTGCGGGAGCGCCGAACGGATCATGCGGACCGCGCTCATGAGCGTGAGGTCAAATGCGGCCTGCCATTGGGCATCGGTCACATCGCGGATGAGCGCCGCCGGCGGACCGCCCGCGTTGATGAGCAGCATGTCGATGGTTTCCCATTGGGCGACAGTTGTATCCACCCAACGCTGAATCGCTGCCGGATCGGTCACATCGCACGCCATATACATGATTTCGCTGTGCGTTTCGTCCATCAAGCGCGCCGCCGCCGCCGCGATCTGCGCTTCGTCGCGGCTGCACATCGAGACTTTCGCGCCTTCCATCGCCAGCGCGCGCGCCACGCCGAATCCCAACCCTTTGCTTGCCGCGCTCACCAGCGCGACTTTTCCCTGTAAGCCCAAGTCCATTTTTACGTATCCTTTCTAAATACACACGGTTTATCTCAAAAATTTCGGTTCGATTTTCTTGTGGGGCAGTTCACGAGCCGCCCATTGATGGCGGGCGCATCACGATGCGCCCCTACGCAAGTGCTGCTGCCCCTCAACCGAATTCGCGGAGTGGGCTTTGATTTTTGTGAATCTAGTCGCTGCCGAGCGCCGCTTTGAGCGCCCGTTCGCGCTGGCGGAAAATGATCACCACCAGCGCCGCCGTGATCACCAAGCCCACGGTGACGATATTCATCATCACGCCAAAGCCGAAATTCGCCAGCAAAAACCCGCCCATCGCCGTTGAACCAAACCAGCCGATGTTCCACAAGACCATGTTGACACTGCTGATAACATTATGCAGTTCCGGCGGGAGAGTCTCCAGTACCAGCGGTTGAAATAGAGGCTGCATGGTATTGCGGAACGAGATTGCCAGCGCGAACATGGCGACACTGATCGGCAGCGCGGGGAGCATCCCCAAGCCGAAGAACGCCGCGCTTGCGATTATCAACGTGATGCCAAGCGATCCCGCGCGCCCGAAGCGGCGTTCGAGCGTCGATCCCGCCAACGGAATGAGCGCCATGCCAATCCAGCCGATGCTCAAAATCTGCCCGACGGTTTGATCGGGCAGATCAAACTGGGTGCGCCAGAACAGGTTGAAAAACGGGAAGGTCAAGCCGCCTGTGAATCCGAAGGTGAGCATAGGAATCGAGAGAAAGACCATGCGCGCCCAAGGGATGCCAACGGCGTTCCATGTGCGCTTTGGGATGTCGGGGGCGGTGGCATCGCTTGGGGCAGATTCACGAGTCAAGAACAGCGGTACGGCGCTCAACATGCCCAACGCGCCCGCCGCGAAGATTGCCGCGCCGTAAGCAAACGGTGTCGTCACGCTTGCCGTCCATTCGGGCGATACGATGCCGCTGGAAAGGCTGACGATCCACGCGGGCATATAGCCGCCGACAATACTGCCGAACGCCATCGCCCCCATGCTGATCCCGTTGTGCGCGGCGAAAAATCCGGTGCGCTCTTTGGGGTCAACCAAGCTAACCATCTGCGGTGAAGTGGCGATCTGCTGTGCGCCGTAGCACAACCCGAACAAGAATCGGCTGATTGCCAGCATGGGCAGGATGGGGATAAGCTGAAGCCACAATGCCAGCGCCGCGCCAATTGTCGCAAGGATCAACAGGCGGCGCGTGCCGATGCGGTTTGCCAGCAAGCCAATCGGCACGCTGGTGATGAATCCTGCCAAGCGCGGGAGTGCTTGCAGCAGTCCGATGGTTTCGGGGGAATGCCCCAAGCTGACGAAATAAAAATTCACCAGCACGTCGAGCATGCCTAACAAGCCGATGTGAAAAATTGCGCTGTAGATGAGAAATAAAAGGGCGGGTCGCCGCCTCACATTAATCTCCTATTGTTAGCACACAAATGTCTTGCCCCACATTTCGAGCGTGAGCAAGCGGAATACCACTTCGACCTGCGGCGCGCGCCCGCTGAAATGATCGCGCAGCAGATTTTCCAACGCTTCACGCTTGAACCACTCGCGGATAAATGCGCCGTCATCCAGCAAAATCGCCTGAATACGGGCGCTTAAGTCATGCTCGAACCAATGCAGGATCGGCGTGCTGAACGGCTGCTTCGGGCGCTCTAGCGCGAAATCGGGCAGCATCGGGCGCATGGCTTCGCGCAGCACGTACTTGTTGCTTTGCATTCGGATATTCGATGGCACGCGCGCGGAAAATTCCAGCAAGGCGGGATCGAAAAACGGCACGCGCGCTTCAAGCGAATGTGCCATCGTGACTTTGTCGCAGTGGAGGAGGGCGTTTCCGGTCAGCCATGTGTTGATCACGATGGCTTGCGCGCTGTCATACGGGTCGGCGCTTTCAGCGGGGCGGATAGATCGCGCCATGATGGTGGCGAAGGTGCGTTCTTTGTGCTGTGAGTCGCGCCACGCGGACATGAGCGCGGGACTGTACAGTTTGCGGCGGAGCGTATCGCTCATCACCAAGCCATCGAACGATTGCAGACGGCGCACCGCTTCATCGCGCTCAAACGCGACATTTCGCAAGCGCGGGAGATAGGTCGGGAGCGCGCCGATGCCGCGATAGCGTTTCATCGCCGGGTAAAACGGCTCAAGCGCGCCGATCAGCCCCGCAAGCGGTTTGGCAAGCGATCCCCATGCCGCTTGACGCTGTATCAACTGGGGGATAGCGCGGTGATTGACATACCCGCCGAATAATTCATCGCCGCCCAAGCCCGTCAGCACGACTTTGACCTGCTGCGCGGTGAGTTCCGCCAGCAGCAGGAGCGATACCGCGCTGGGATTGGCGCACGGTTCGTCGTGGTGATAGACATAGCGTTCAAAGCCGCGCCACCAATCGTCGGCGGTGATGACGCGCTCATGGTGATCCGCCCCGAAGTGCGAGGCGATCTTGCGCGCGTGGATCAGTTCGTTGTCGGGCGAGTGGGTTGATCCGGTGTCATAGCCGACGGTGAAGGTCTTGACCTTCTCGCCTACGTTGTTTACAACGCCGCTGCCAGTTTTGCCCGCCTCACGGCTCATGAGCGCCAGCATCGCGGCGGAATCAATGCCGCCGCTGAGGAATAATCCCAACGGCACATCGCTGCGGAGATGCAGCTTGACTGATTCGCTGATCAAATCGCGGGCGCGCGGTATCACGTCAGCGGCGGTGAGGGATTCGTGCGCTGTGCGCTCCGTAACAGTGAAATCGGGGAATGACCAGTACGGATGCAAGTGGGACGATCCATTTTCGACCACCAGCGCATGACCGGGCGGCAAACGGCGCACACCATCAAACAGGGTATCGTCCCCGATCATGAAGCCGAAGCTGAGATAGGTATCTAACACAGCGGGGTTGATCGCGGCGCGTTCGCCTTGATCGTAGAGGGCTTTGGTTTCGCTGGCGAACACCAGCACGCTATCGCGCTCACGGATATACAGCGGCTTCATGCCAATATGATCGACTGCCAGCACAAGGCGATTACGCGGCGCATCCCACAGCGCGAAGGCGTACATCCCACGCAAGCGGGGGAATAAGTCTAGCCCGTATTCTTCATACAGGTGGATGAGCGTTTCGCCGTCGCCTTCGGTGTGGGGACGATGCCCGCGCGCGATCAGGTCGGCGCGCAGTTCTTTGTAGTTGTAGATTTCCCCGTTGAACACCAGCGCGATTGAGCGATCTTCGTTGTACAGCGGTTGATCGCTGCCCGCCACGTCGATGATGCTCAAGCGGCGCATCCCAAGCGCGACATTTCCCGTGTCCGGCGCATAAAAGCCGTCGCCATCGGGACCGCGATGACGGATGGTGTCGCACATGCGGCGCACACGGGCGAGATCAGCGCGACCACGCCCGTGAAGATCGACTAGTCCGGCAATACCACACATAGATGCGTCCGATGGATGGGTGAAGTGAATATCAGAGGAAAGTCTACATCAGCGGCGGCGAAAATGAAGGGTTAACGACGGCGCGGATCAGCGCACACGGGTGACTTTGATAGGCGTGAGGCGGATGACGACAATATCATCGTTCGCCCATTCCGCTTTGAGCTGCGCGGCGCGAGTCGGGTTTTCATAGCGGTCAATCATGCGGTGGGTGTGCGCGTGTCCTTCGTCGGTGAGGACGGTGATGCGTCCGCGAAACAGATAGCCCTCCCGGTCGGTGGTATCCCCGCCGATAGTGACCGCGCCCTGCGGACGGGCAAGCGCGTTGCGCGTTTTGGCGTTGTCGCGGTCGCTGATAAACACGATGTCATCGCCATCGACGTTGTACCAGATGGGCACGACGTGGGGATAGCCGTCATTGTCGATGGTTGCCAAGCGCGCGATCAGGGGTTTGGCGAGAAAAGCGCGGATTTCCGGTGTGAGTATTGAATGATGCTTTGGGGATATTGTGACGGTATCCTGATGGGGTGATTGAGGGGGAACTTACGTGGTGGAGGCGGCGGGCGCAATAGATTGTGCCCCTACAGGGGTTGGGTGGAGGCGGGCAGGGCGGGTTTTGCACGAGCGAAACTTGTTTCGCAGCGGCGGGGTACTGACCCCGCCCTACTTGACACGAATTGGAATTGGGCGTATGCTGTAAAAAGCAAACCGAGCGGTCTGTTTTTTAAGGAGTAAAGGGGAGTGGTACGCAAAGGCGAACTCACCCGCGAACGCATCGTCAAGAAAGCCGCGCCCGTGTTCAACAAATTCGGGTACGCGGGCACGTCGATGTCGGACATCATGCGCGAAACGGGATTGGAAAAGGGCGGCATTTATAATCACTTTTCCACCAAGGACGAACTCGCCTTCGCTGCGCTGGAATACTCCACGTCGGTGATGACTGAACGCTTGCGCGAAATCTTCGCGCAGAACCCGAACGCGATTGCCCGCATTCTCGCGTGCGCGCAGATGTACTACGAACTTGCGCGCGACGAACTGCTCATCGGGGGATGCCCGCTTCTGAATACGGCGATTGAAGCCGACGACGCGCACCCTGCATTGAAAGCCCGCGCACGTGAAGCGATGAATCAACTGGTGGACACGATTCGCCGTGTGCTTGAGAAGGGAATCGCGCGCGGGGAAGTGCGCGCTGATGCCGACAGCGCGCGCGCCGCGCTCACGTTGGTCACGTTGATGGAAGGCGCGCTGATGATGACCAAATTGGTCGAAAACGAAAGCCCGCTTGACGCGGCGATGGTGACGCTCAACCAGTTTATTGATGCAAATTTGAGACCTGTGTGACAGCACGTCAATCCGTTACACAGGGTTTTTCTTGGCTGCAAAACAGACCGAGCGGTCTTTTATCAGGGGGGATGGATCGTGCAGCACGAAATGGAACTACGCGGATCGCTGGCGGCGATGGAGTGGACTTTGCTGGAAACACAGGCGGAAATCGGGCGGCGCGAACGTTGGAACGCGGCGCGACGGGGAAATCGTGCAGTTTCGACGGCGAATGACGCGCGTGAGATCGCGCTGGTGAACTTCGCGGCGGATCTTATGGCGACGGCACGGTCACGTGCGGCGGTGATCGGCGTGTATGTGTGGCGGCGCGATGCCGCAGCGGCGCATGACTGCGCGCGGCGTGAATCGGAAGCACAGCCATTGGTCGCGGCGGGGGAATAGCCAATCCCACAGGGAAACATCGTGGGGTGAAGGCGAAACAAGAATCGCACCTATCCTAGAGACGAAGCGGGCGGCATGTATGCCGCCCCTACAAGACGATTTCTGCCTTGATTTGCCTAACCTGCCGTGCCGTCCCGAATGGGATAGGCACGGCGGACATTGTTATTCCCCGACTTCTTCGAGTGTCACTTCAATCGAGATGTTGGTGTAGCTGTATTCGCTGAAGCGGAGCACAACTTCACCATCATCCGACGGGGTGATGTCAATCGACAGGCGTTCAACGCGGCTGGTGCTGGTGTAGCCGAGCGAATTCCCCGCCTGCGTGATGTCGATGCTGGGCGATGCAGAGTCACCGCGCACCACATCGAGCGTCAAACGATAGGTTGTTCCGGCTTCGGCATCAAACACCAACGTGCGATTGAACACACTGCTGCTGAACGAGATCGTCTGCGGTCCATCGTTCAGCGACGGCAGTTCGGCGCGGCTGATGGTGATGGTGGCTTCGCCCGCTTCGCCATTCACCGAACGCAGTGCGACGGTGTACGTTCCCGCTTGGCTCAACGAGAAATCGATGATTTCAGGATTGAACCCCGAACCGCTGTCCTCATCCGAGATCACGGTGTAGTTACTAGGATCGCTGATCGACAGGCTGGTGTCGATTTCGCTGTCTACTTCGATGCTGATGATGTCGCCCAACTGCGCTTCGACCATGAAGAACAGCACACTGTCGGATGGCGTAAATTCGACGGTAGTTTCTTCACCGATTTCGATGCTCTGGACTTCCACACGATCCAAGCGAACTTCATACGAACCCGTGTCGGCGCGGCTGAGGCTGGTCACAACTAACGTGTAGGACCCCGTCGAAGGCAGTGTGAACGGTCCGATACGCGAATCGAGATTGCCCGCGCCGTCATCATTGTAAGCAATTTCCGAACCGTTGAATTCGAGAGTCAAATAGCTGTCGTAGTCCTCAGAATAGTGTTCCGCGATAATTACATCGCCTTCTGTGCCCGTGAATACATAGCGCACTTGCAGTTCCGAACTCGTCAGCCGACCTTCAACCGTCTGGCTGTATTCGATCTGGTTAACTTGAACTTCGTCTACCGAGAGGGTGAAGTCGCCTGTGCCGGGGCTGCTGCTGCCGTTGCGATACGAATAGCTTTGCGCGACGATAGTGTAGGTGCCATCAGTAGGAAGCGTGACATTGATGAGTGAGTCGAGATTGCCCGCGCCGTCGTCATTGAAGGCAATTTCGTTATCCTCTTCATCAAGCAGAGTGAGATAGCAGTCAAAGGCTTCAGCGGTAAGCAGGATGGTGAGCGATTGACCAGCTTCGCCTTCAATTGTGTAGGCGATAGCAGGTTCGTCGGTGGTCAGCTCGCCATCAATCGAATCGCCAACGCTGATTTCGCCGCCGTCAGCGGGATCAGCTTGCGCTTGTGCAAAAGCGGTCAATGGAACAATTAAGAGTAAAAGCAGAGCAAAAAGCAAAAGTCCACGCTTACGCATGTGTTTTCTCCTAGTGGTGGCGGAAGCATACTTTCATTGTAGTTCAAAGTTACAAACCGCGCTGGACGCTGTGCCAAAGCCATAGGCAAATCAGCGGGAAGAAGGCGCAAAAGCGGCGCGCTTTGTGTTACAGTTAATGACGCAAAACACCTGAAAAGAGTTCCCGGTGGCACATGATGATTGAACAATTGGCACAGTGGATGAATCCGCTGCTGCGTACCCCTATCGCGCGGCGCACGCGGCGTAATCACGGCTTGGAACACGCGACAATCCATATTCTGTCTGGGCGGATTCGCAATTTACATATGGCAGGGCGCAGTAATCAGGAGGGATTCATCCTGCTTGGCGAAGCGCCGACGGAGATGATCGAGAGCGCGGCGCGTGACGCGCTGCGGCGGATGCAAAACGGCGAACACAGCTTGGCGGTGCATCCTAACTGCGGGACGAACTTGGTCACAACGGGATTCATGGCGACACTGGCGGCGATGATCGGCTTTAGCGGGGCATCACGCCGCGCGAATACGCTGGATCGGTTTCCGGCGGTGACGGTGCTGGTGATGGCGGCGATTTTGCTTTCGCGGCCGTTAGGGACGAATTTGCAGAAGCACATCACGACGGATGGCAATCCGGCGGATTTGGAGATCATCAGCATCACGCGGGATACGGTTCGCACGCCATTTGGCGGATCGATGACGATTCATCGGGTGAAAACGAGGTCGAGTTGATGGATAGAATAAAGCGACAAATGATTACCGAAGGGCGTTTATAGCTCAAGTTTATGGACATATGGTCGATTATTAAACGTATTTAACGCCACACGGGGGTGAAAATTAAACTGACTTTGGTAGTCTATGCTTAGACGGCAAGGTCGTTCGAGTCGCCGCTCGCAAAGCAGAATATCGCTCTGCTCGAACTCTGGGGAGTTCCACGCATCTCGAATAGTGAAGTTCCGGTACACCAGTCGGCAAAACTTTGTACTTCGGAACACTCGCACGCAATCCAGTAACACGCAAAGCCGCAACACCGCCAAAAAGCCCCAGAACTCCCCAGAGCCTAGACCTCATCAATCGAGGAGCGCTGCACATGTGGTTCGTTTCATGTGTGCGTTCCAATCCATCGATCATCGGTGGAGAGAGGTCAAATAACATTGTGGTCACACTGGCACAAGCAAGGATGATGCTCCTCATGGTCATCGTCGTCATCTGCGTTGTTTGGTTGATTGCCGATTGGGTGGCTCTCGAACCAAAGATCACGCTCTTGCTGGCAATTGAGGCACTAATGGGGAAATTGAAAGGGAAATCGGAGTGAACATCTTCGTGAGTCCTGAAATGCTAGTGGCGGGCGGTTTCGGGCTGCTGTTCGCCGCCACGTTGATCTACTTGGCAGCGTATCGCGCAGGAGTGAACGAAGGGCGGCGGCACGAACATTATCATCGTGATCAACCGCCGTATTTCCGACGTTAAAAGCAAATTGCGCGGCATTTGCTACAGAACAATTGAATAAAGCAAAAGAGAGGCTCATTTCCATAAGCCTCTCTTTTTTGTACCAAATAAAAAGCCCGCAACTCTGGGGAGTTCCGGGCATCTCGAACGAGCAACCAATGCGTCCAGTCGGCAAACTTCCGCATTGACTACTCAGGTGTTGCCATTGTGATGTGAGAAATCACATGGATATTACAACAAACACTCTAACCACGCGAGTGATTAGAGCGTTTAGCCACAATCAATATAGTGGAATTTGGATGCTGTGTCAAGTGTTTTGCATGTGAATAGTGTGAATAGTCTTGATACCCTAAAGACTACCCTCACATACCACACACAGAGGTTGTATCATCATACACCCACTTTCCCGAAAAGATTTTAAGTTCAGTTTAAAAAACGTCTTGCAATTTCTAATAATTGCTATATACTTTTAACTAATCTCTGTATCATGACCGTCAACAGTATCATGACACTTCAAGGCACTCTATGATGACAAGCCAACCTGATAATCCAAAGAAAACCAATAACTCGAAACGTGCTTTGGGTGATCTTATTCTCGAAGCTGTTAAAACCGCCTATCCGAATTGGGTAGACCGCAAGCAGATCGCTGCTGCAATAGGTCGCCCAGACGGGAAATCTCGTCCAAATGACAATGAAAAACTGGAAGAACTTGTTGTAGCTGGATTGATCGAGAAGAAAGACGAAAAGATTGGTGCAGCGGGTACGAAATATCTTTACCGTTACAACAATGCAGCATCGCCAAACCCGGTCAAGGAATAACCTGAAACACCCGCTACAATAGACGAGGCGCAAATGTGCCTCGTTTTTATTTCAAATTGGCGTGAGATGATGCTTTTGTCCTTACCCAAAGATGTTTTGCAGGTTTTTGAGAACTACATCACGTGCGAATACGCATCGTTCACGGCATCAGGGCAGCCGATCACCGTGCCTGTCACGCCGTATATTGGCGCGAACGGCACGCTCGATACCAGCACGGGCTTGGTGTACCCTGCCAAAGCCGAACGCGCCCGGAAAAATCCACATGTGGCGCTGTTGTTCAGCGACCCCACCGGATCAGGCTTGAGTGATCCGCCTGTGGTGCTGGTGCAGGGTAAAGCCGCTGTGCGCGATGCTGATCTACAGGCGAACACGGATCGCTATCTGCGCGCGTCACAGGGAAAATTGCCCGCATTGATGGCGGGCTTCCCGAAGTGGCTGGTGCGGATGCAAGCGTGGTATTGGGTGCGAATCTGGCTGGAAGTTACACCCGCGCGGGTGCTGTGGTGGGATCACGGGGATACGGACGCGCCGCCAAATGAGTGGATCGCACCTGAAGGTATGATTTATCCGCCCAGTGACGCGCCGCCGAAGGGGACAAAACCCCCCGCGTGGCGCGAACCGCCGAGCGATTGGCGACCCAGCGCGGCGTATGCGGTGCAATCGCTTGGGCTGCCTGTAGTGACGGTAAACAACGGCAACACTCCGGCGGCGGTGCGCGCGAAAGCGATCACACTAGCGCAGGACGGGTTTATACTCACACTGCCGAAATGTCCCCCCGCGTTGATGCAAGGCTCAGCGTGTCTAACGTTTCACAAGCATCCCGAACGTTTCACGACGATGAAGAACATGATGTTCGTGGGCGATCTTCACGGGGATGGCGTGGGCGCGCATTTCAAGGTTGAACGGCGCATCGCCGATTGGAGCGCGGGCGGCGGCACGGGCAATCGACTCGCGGGGATGATCTCGTTTTTGCGAACGGGGATTCAGCTTACGCCGCGCTTAAAACAGGAAGTGGCGCGGCGCGATCAGCCGATGCCGAAGATACGGATTTGACACAATGACCAAAGCAGCACCGACGTTTTATATCTTTCACGGCGACGATGAACTCAAGATTGAAGAAGAAGTCGAGAAGATGCGCGCCCGCATGGGCGATACGCCGAACGCCGACCTGAACACATCCGAATTTGACGGCACGATAACTGATGTGGCACAGATCACCAGCGCGGCGATGGCGTATCCGTTTTTAGCCGATAAGCGTCTTGTGATTGTCAAAGACCTGCTGACGTGGATCACACGCAAAGGGGCGGGCGAAACGGGCAAAAAGGCAGTCGAGCGATTGGTGAACGAACTGCCACAGCTTCCCGATTGGGCGCGCTTGGTGTTCGTCGAACGCGACAAGCTGGCGGAAAATCACAAGGTTGTGAAGCTAGCGCAAGAACACGAGCACGGCTTCGAGAAGGTGTTTTTGCTGCCCAAAGATGCGACCCAATGGATTCTCAAACGCGCGCATGACACCTACCACGCGCAGATCGAACCGCCAGCCGCCGCCGCGCTTGCCAGCGTAACGGGGAACGATCTACGGCGGGCGGATAACGAACTGCTCAAGCTGGTCGCCTATGTTGAAGGCGAACGGGCGATCAGCGAGCGCGATGTGGAACTGCTCACGCCGTATGTGGCAGAGGCGACGACGTTTCAGATCATCGACGCGATTGCGGAAGGGCGCGGCAGACAGGCATTTGACTTGTTGAGCCGCTTGCTCGGTCAGCAGGAAGATTTGTTCGCCATTTTCGGGAGCATCAACCGTCAGTTCCGGCTGCTGCTGCTGACGAAAGAGTATCTCGCGGGCGGCGGATCGACCAAGCAGATCAAAGACGTGTTGGGCGTGCATCCGTATACAGCGGATAAATTGGCGGTGCAAAGCCGTCAGTTTTCGCTGGAGCAGTTGGAGATGATTTATCGCGCGCTGCAAAACTACGACGTGCAGATGAAAACGGGCAAGATCGAGCCAGAGCTTGCCGCCACGCTGTTGATCGCGGGGTTGACGCGGTAAACCATTTTGCAGGGAAATGTGACACTTTTTGAGGGTTTTCCCCTAAACGTTAGAGAAGATGTGTCACAGGGGCAAAATGGCTCACGGGGAGATGTGTCACGAAGTTATATGCGGCACAATAAAAATTGAGAGAAGATGTGTCCACATGTGACCGTTTTTTGATTTAATGGGACACGTTTGTCAAGGGTTGGAAATTGGTTTGTGTAGTTGCTTCAACGGGGAATGATGGATCGGGTGCTAGGGCTTGAGTTTATTCTGACCGCGTGAAGCGGTGCAACATCACGACGGAATTTGCGTATATTGAAGTACGTGAATTGAGACCTAAGCAACGGAGAAAATGAGCGATGAGTATCGTCGTTTTAATTCTGCTGGCAATTGCCCTCTTGATTGTCCTGAACGTGTTCTGGAATTTGACCATCGCCCTGATTATCCCGATTCTGGTGTGGGCGTTTACGGGATGGCTGGCGGGTCGTTTGGTGCAGGGTCGCGGCAGCGGAATCGTCGGTGATATTTTGCTCGGCTTGATCGGCGGGTTCGTCGGGAGCATTGTGCTGGGCATTTTCGGCGTGAACTTGAACGCGCTGCCGCTGGGTGGACTGCTCACAGGCGTGGTCGGCGCGGCGATTGTCATCTGGGTGTCGCGGGCGATTCGGCGGTAGGATTCGCAAAAGCATTGTAGGGGCGGAGCAGGCTCCGCCCGTGTTACCCCGCCGTTAGTAACGAAGAACGGACACCTTTTATGTCGCAGATACTTCGACCCCTTGGATTTCGTCAGCGCGCGTTTTTGGGTGCGGGACTGGCATTCATCGTCGTGCTAATCCTGTGGAACGTGCCGCAGTTGGATTTCATCCTGTATCCGTTTCGCTTGTTCGTGACGTTTGTGCATGAAAGCGGACACGGTTTGGCGGCGATTTTGACAGGCGGCGTGTGGAGTCGGTTTGAAGTGATGCCAAGCGGCGCGGGATTCGCGGTCACGGCGGGTGGCAGCCGCGCGGTCATTCTTGCGGCGGGGTATTTGGGCGCGGCGTTTTTCGGCGCGGCGCTGTTCTATCTCGCCAATCGTGTGCCGCATACGCGCGTGATCTCGGTAGCGCTCGGCATCGGCTTGATTGCGATCTCATGGCTGTACGGGGGATTATTCACGACGGCATTTTTTGTCGGCACGCTGATGGGCATCATTTTGATCGTGCTGGCGCGGCGCGCACACCCCGACGTGAATTTGATCGTGCTGAATATTCTGGCGATGCTGACCGGGTTAAACGCGGTGCTGGACGTGATCTCGTTGGTGAGCAACACAGGCGCGACGTTGGGCGCGATCCGCAACGATGCGGCTGCGTTCAGCGCGGAAATCGCGCCGCTGATTCCGGCAGTCGTGTGGGCAGCGCTGTGGGCGCTGATCGCCGTGGCGATGGTCGGTGTGAGTGTGTATGCGAGTTTGATCCGGCGACGATGAGAGAGAAAAATAGAGACGTTTTCTGTAGGGCGAGGTCAAGACCTCGCCGTGTGTGAACAAACGGACGAGGCTTGCCGGTAGGTCGGTAAAATAAGGTGGAGTCCGGTTTTTGTGCAGCGGACGCGCCGGGAGAAACTTGTTTCTCTCGCGTCCCTACAAACGACAATTCTTCTCGTAGGGGCGCTGCACGCGGCATCCGATATGGTGAATTTTATACATTCCACGTTATTGTAAATGGCTACCGATGTGCCGCTTCCCTACACAGCACAATCTGTATTTATTGGTTAAAGAGCTTCAATGGAGACTCCCTTATGTCCGATTCACTCCCCGCCACCATGCGCGCCGTCGTGCTGCATGAGACCAACCCGCGCCGCTGGCAGATCGAAAGCATCGCCGTGCCGCAGCCCGCAGCGGGCGAAGCGTTGATTAAAATCACGGCATCCCCGCTCAACCCATCTGACCTGATGTTTTTGATTGGCAACTACGGCGTGCGAAAACCGCTGCCCGTTGTCCCCGGCTTTGAAGCGGGCGGGCGCGTGATCAGCGTGGGCGAAGGTGTAGACGACTCGTGGATCGGGCGCAAGGTAGCGTGTTTTTCCGGTGCGGGCGATGGAACCTATGCTGAATATATGCGAACCCCCATTACAAACGTGCTGCCCGTCGCAGATCACATCAGCGAAGAAGCGGCGGCGATGATGCTGGTGAATCCGCTGACAGCGGTGGCGCTGGTCGAGAGCGCGGTGAAATTGGGCGCGAAAGCCATCGTGCAAACGGCGGCGGCAAGCGCACTTGGCGGGATGATCCGCAAAGCGGCGCGCGCACGGGGATTGGGCGTGATCGATGTGGTGCGGCGGGCGGCACAGGCGGCTGATCTAACGGCGAGCGGCGCGGAAAACGTGCTGGATACATCGAACGCCGATTTTGACAGGAATTTGCGCGATATGTGCCGCGCGCTCGACGCGCGTGTCGCGTTCGACGCGGTGGGTGGGACGACGACAGACCGCATTTTGCGCGGAATGCCGAACGGATCGCACATCATCGTGTACGGCGGGTTGGAAGGTCAACCTGTACAGGTGGGCGTGGATCAATTCATCTTTCGTGATAAGCATGTGCATGGGTTCTGGCTGTCAACATGGATGCGGCAGCAGCCGGACGCTTTTCGCGCGGCATGGGAAACCGTTCAGGCAGATTTCGACTCGTTCAAAAGCGAAGTGCGCGCGCGCTTCACAGTCGATCAATTTGATGAGGCGGTTGCCCTGTATGAAGCACAAATGACAGGTGGCAAGGTGCTGATCGTGCCGTAGGACAAAATGTGATATTCAATGCGGATTTGCGCTATAGTAGGCGGGTGTTATTTTCCGCTCCGGGTTACGGTGTATGTGTAGGGCAAGGGCGGGCGTTTGATGTTTCGTTTTTATCCCATCCGTGTTGAATCGATACTGCCACAGTCGAATGCCGCTCTGCACTTGTTTGCTGTGTGGATTATCGCGCTGTTGATCGTGTTTTCGGCGGTCATACTGCTGATCGCCAGCCAACCCACCGAATTTAATCATTTGCAAATGCTGTTCGATTCAGAATCGTGTCCGCAGCCGTGTTTGTTCGGGGTGCGTCCGGGTGAAACATCTGTCGATCAAGCCTTTGCGCTGCTGGAATCGCACGCATGGGTGAAATCGGTACGAGTTACAGGCGATGGCGCGCCGCGTGCTGTGCGATGGGAATGGAGCGGACAGCAGCCTGCCGCGATCAGCGGGAGTGAACGAGCGGGCAGCCCATTTATGAGTGTGGACAGCACCGGCATTGTGCAGATTATTTATCTACCGACGAGCATCCCTTACGGTGAAGTATGGCAGTGGTTTGGCGCACCGGAACGCGCGCGCACGTTCTTAATCGGGCGTGCGAGTATTGTCATGCCGGATTCTGAGGGCGAACCTGTGTTGGTCAACAACATCGAAACGATGCGCGTGCGCCCTCATTCGCTGTTCAGCCAATTTGATTATGAAACCCCACAGTGGATGGGCTTTGCCGCCGCTTATTTCGGCGGGCGTGTCGAAGTCGATACCGTCTTGGTCTGCCCGATGGCGGTGAGTAATTTTTGGTCTGCGCCAGCCTTGATCACGCTGTTTGGCGCGGGGTATTCGCGCCCTGATTTAGACCATCTTACGGTGCTGCCGTGGGGCGGCTATCGCCCGTGTTGAGCGGGTAACCAGACGAGAATCAGCAAAAAAGGCAGGTCATCCCCGCCTTTTCGCATGAATTGAGCTACTTAGATTAGTCACCAACGGCGGGCGCAGTGCGCCGCGCGGCGAAGGTCATCGGCTGCGGAGTTTCAACGACGGCAGGTGTCACGGTTGTGGGCGCTTCCGGTTCGCTGATGTGCTGCGTGTGCGCCAGATTCCAGCGGTGACGCATTTCAATCACTTCGACCTGCTCGTTGAGCGCCTTTTCGTAGCCCAGCAGCATTTCCCCGCGCACGGGATCAGTTGGGTGGATCATTCTATTTTCCCCTCATCGTATCGGACGTACAGCAATAACCTAATCATGAGGGGGATGTATTCACTTTATGTTGTGAATTCTATCACAACTTCTGGGGTTGAATATAACCAGTTTGCAAAAAACTGGTTAAGGATTGGCGGCAAATGGGTTGTCAGTATCTGCAAAGCTATAGGTTTTTGCCAATTCTGCGACAACATGTGCTGATCCGCTGTGGCGCATCACATCAGCATCAGCGGCGAGGCTGGCGACGGCTCGACCTGTGAACAATGGCGATTCTGACTGTGACATATCGAAATACTGTGCGTTCAAAATTACGCCTTCGGTGCGTACCAAGCCGGGATACAGCGAAATCACGCTGATGTTGTGCGGGCGAAGCTGATGCGCGAACTCTTGCGTCAGACGGTCAGTTCCGCTTTTAGCGACATTGTACGCGGGATTGCCCAATTCCGGTACGCCGAACGAAATGTTGACGATCAAGCCGCTGTTCTGCTTGACCATGATCGGCGCTGCGTGCCATGTGCTGACATATGTCCAGCGCAAGCCGTTCAAGTTTTCATCCCAGTACGAGATCGGCTTTTCCCAGAAAGGGTGGTTAGGCGGGTAGTGCGCGCCTGTCGAATAGCCCTCATAACCCGCCCACGCATTGTTGACCAGCACGTCTAAACGTCCGTGATCGCGCTGGATGCGTTCGTAGACCGCTTTCACCTGCTCATCATCGCGGTGATCGCACACGATAGCGATTCCCGTGCCGCCCATGCGCGTAACTTCTTCTGCCGTTTCCGTGATTGTGCCTTCCAGCGGCACGGCGGAATTTTCGCGGCTGATGGTGCGCCCGGTCACGTAGACGGTCATGCCGGCCTCACCGAGCGCCATCGCGATCCCCTTGCCCACGCCGCGACTCGCGCCTGTCACCAATGCAATCTTGCTGTCTGCCATGTTGAAATCACCTGTTATGGTTGTCAATCTGCGCTGTCGCTCTATATGTGGGGATGGTGCGAAAGTGGGAATGTGAATCAAAAACGCGGAAAGCGTCTGCTCCCCGCGTTTTGTTTTGCTTGAACGACGTTCGGATTAGTATTCGGGCATCGCCGGAGCGGCGGGCGCGGGATTCTTTTCCGGCACGTCGGTGATCAACACTTCCGTCGTGAGGATCATCGCGGCAATCGACGCGGCGTTTTCAACCGCACCGCGCGTAACCTTGACCGGATCGGGGATACCCGCTTCGATCATGTCGCCATATTCGTTGGTGATGACGTTGTAACCAATGCGATGGTTGCCCGTTTCAGCCTGACGGCGGCGGACTTCCTGAATGACGACAGCGCCATCGACACCCGCGTTTGCCGCGATCTTCTTCATCGGCACTTCCAATGCACGGCGAACAATTTGCACGCCCGTGTTTTCGTCTTCGGTGCTGAACTTGACATCATCAAGCGCGGGGACGGCGTTGACGAGCGCCACACCACCACCGGGGACGATGCCTTCTTCAACAGCGGCGCGGGTTGCGCTCAAAGCGTCTTCCACGCGGTGTTTCTTTTCCTTAAGTTCGGTTTCAGTCGCCGCGCCAACGCGGATGACCGCCACACCGCCGCTCAGTTTGGCAAGGCGTTCTTGCAGTTTTTCGCGGTCATAATCACTGGTGCTGAGTTCGATTTCCTTGCGGATTTCAGCGATGCGCCCCTTGATCGCGCTTTCATCACCCGCGCCATCGACGATGACGGTTTCATCTTTGGTCGATTGCACTTTGCCCGCGCGACCAAGGTCTTGCAGGGTGACGGTTTCGAGCTTGCGCCCGGTTTCTTCGCTGATGACCGTGCCGCCCGTGAGGATGGCGATGTCCGCCAGCATCGCCTTGCGGCGATCCCCGAAGCCGGGAGCTTTGACCGCGAGGACGTTGAGCATACCGCGCAGTTTGTTCAGCACGAGGGTGGCGAGGGCTTCGCCGTCCACATCTTCCGCGATGATGACCACATCACGCTTGCCGATTTGCACCAGCTTTTCCAGCAGCGGGACAATGTCCTGCGCTGCGCTGATCTTCTTGTCGTAAATCAGGATATACGGTTCTTCCACCACCGCTTCCATCGAGTCTGGGCTGGTGATGAAATACGGGCTGATGTAGCCGCGATCAAACTGCATCCCTTCGACGTATTCGGTTTCAAATTCCAGACCGCGCGATTCTTCAACCGTTACTACGCCGTCCTTACCAACTTTGTCCATCACTTCAGCAATCAGGTTACCGATTTCGGTATCCTGCGCGCTCACGCTGGCAACGTTGGCGATTTCTTCCTTCGTGCTAATCAGTGTGGCTTGCGTGCGAAGGTGCTTGGCAACAGCTTCCGCCGCGCCCATGATGCCGCGCTTGAGCAGCATCGGGTTCGCGCCCGCCGCCACGTTCTTCAGGCCTTCGTTAACAATCGCTTGCGCGAGAACAGTTGCGGTAGTCGTACCGTCGCCTGCGATGTCGTTCGTCTTGGTCGCGGCTTCCTTAAGAAGCTGCGCGCCCATGTTCTCAAACGGATCATCGAGTTCGATTTCTTTGGCGACTGTCACACCGTCGTGCGTAACCGTCGGCGCGCCAAACTTCTTATCAAGCGCCACGTTGCGTCCCTTCGGACCCAATGTTGTAGCGACGGCTTCCGCGACTTTATCCACACCACGCTGCAAACCGCGACGCGCTTCGTCACGGAAAACAAGTTGTTTCGCTGCCATAGGATGGTTCTCCTCAAGTGTTGGTGATTATGTGTTGTCGTTATTGCGTTTGATTCAGGTTAAGCGTGTTTGACGCAAAAAAAGAGCATTCCAGATGCTGCGGGAAATTTCCCTTAGACTTCGAGAATGCCCAGAATGTCGGCTTCCTTCATGATGAGGAGTTTCTTGCCGTTCAGCTTGATTTCCGTGCCCGCATACTTGGCGAACAGAATCTTGTCACCGACTTTCACATCCATTTCGATGCGATCCCCATCATCGTCGCGCTTGCCCGCACCCACAGCCAAGACCAAACCCTGTTGAGGTTTTTCTTTGGCGGTTTCTGGCAGTACGAGCATCCCCCCTGCAATCGTTTCTTCCTGTTCAATTGGTTCCACGATTACGCGATCCCCTAGGGGACGAATATTGACGCTGGTCATGCCTCATTCCTCCTGAAAATATGTCGCATTGGCATGTGCCCTTAGCACTATAAGGGCTTGAGTGCTAAATCCATACGTCAATATAGCAATGCTCGTGCTTGTCGTCAAGAGTTTCTAGCAAAGTTCTTATACGAGTGCTAATTATGGCTTAACGTGGGACAAAAATGTGCGCTGACGAAACTTGTTTCGCTTGTACAAACATGGGGCGGGTACCCGCCCTACTATTAAATACGTCTGTCCTCAAACAGGATGTATGTATAAGGAGAACGGGTTTTGGAATGGAAATTACTTGATGATGAAGGGGATGATGGTTTGGGCACGGGCGTTGAGAATGCCGCGCGCATTATCGAGCAGATAACGAAGCCCTGCTGCGGGATTAGCAGCGGGAGCGGCGATGGGCGGGATATAGTCGTTATGCCCTGAATTGAACAGCATGACGGGCGCGGAATCGGGCAGGTTGGCGAATTCACGCGCTTTAGCGATGGCAGCGCGCAAATCGCCCAGTTGATCAACCAAGCCGTGTTCCAACGCTTGAGCGCCCGTCCACACGCGCCCGCCGCCGACAGCATCAACGGCTTCGGGGGTCATGCGGCGGGAGTGCGCGACTTTTTCGATGAACTGGCGGTAAGCATGTTCGATGGATGCGCGCATCTGTGCCCGCTGGCTGTCGGTGAAGGGCACGGACGTGTTGAACAGGTCGGCATTCGCGCCGCGCATGAGCGTGACACTGTGAATAAGCAGGCGCGATTCGAGATCGCCAGTGATGGGTTTCGCTGTAACCACGCCAATTGATCCAGTGATTGTACCCGGCTGCGCGACGATCCATCGGGCGGGAGCAGCGACCATGTAACCGCCGCTGGCGGCAACGCCGTTCATGAAGGCGACAAGGGGGCGATCTTTAGCGAGTTCATCGAGCGCAGCGGTCATGGCTTCGGCTGCAATTGCCGCGCCGCCGCCGCTGTCGATAAAGAGGACAACCGCCGCCGCGCGCTCGTCTTTGAGCAGAGCGCGCACCTGCTGCACGACAGTGACATCGCCCGCGCGATCAGCACCGATAAAAGGAATCGGAATCGGCAAATCGATGGGTGGCGAACCGCCTTCGCCGGGAAGCATCAAGCCGGTGATGGGGAGTACAGCGATGTATTTGCCGCTAGATGGCGCGTCGGCTTTTGGCACAGGCTGATTGGCTGAGGCTGGCGCATTCCACACGATGCGGGACTGACGATCCGGCAAGATCAAGCGGTGGCGCACTTCGTCCCAATCGCGCAGATGTTCAGTTTCGAGATAGGCGGGCAAGCCTTCTTCATATAAAAGCGCGTCGATATAGCCTTTTTCGAGTGCGGTCACATCCAAGTGTGGGGCGGTATCGATCATGTGGCGCACGGCAAGGTGATCGATACCGCGACTGGATGCGATGTCGTTCACGATCATGTCGAAGCGCGAATCGAGCAGCCAATCGAGTTGGGCGCGTCCTTCCGGCGAGAGCGAATCGCGCGAGAATTGATCGTACACGCCTTTGTAGGGAGTGATGGCGATCACATCGAGCGATATGCCGACGGATGCGAGCGCATCTTTGAAGAAATATGCTTGTTGAAACAAACCGATGGTGGCGAGTTCGCCGCCCGGCTGCATGATGATGGTATCGGCGGCGCTGGCAAGCAGATAATCGCTAAGCTGAAAACCCTGCGAATAGGCGATAACGCGCTTGCCTTGCGCGCGTAAACGGGCGATACTGCCGCGTAAGGTCTGTAAGTCCGCTAAAGAAAGGGCGGGATCACGAAGCTGCAAGATTACGCCTTTGGGACGCGGGTCGGCGGCGATGCGGTGAAACGCATCATCAATCTCCCACAGACTGATGGGCGGTTCACCAAATAGGCGCTGTTGAAACCATGATCGCTGTTCCGGCAGAGGGGGAACCGCGCCCTGAATGGGGATGAGAATGTAGTCAATCTCATGGTCGCGTAAGCGCCAACGATTGAGCAAGAATCGAAGGGCGCGGGCGGCGTAACGGATGGGATTGAGGATACGGATGAAGCGGCGAATTTGCGTGCGAATGGGCTTCACGGAAGCGATTTCCCCTTCAAGAACACATTAAAAGAAACTATAGGCTGGCTTACTGCAATCTAACTGATCGTACACAGAAATGGCGCTACAATTATAAATTGACCTAACCAACGCTGATTTCATTCCGTTTTGCGTCGTATAACACGCGCTCTGCCTTGTTGGGTCTAGGAGATTATAGTTTGGTGGATAAGATCACACGCCCACATGCGTCGATTAGCGATCCTCAAGAGCGCCGCAAAGCTGTAACGCTTTCGACTGCATTGGTTGCAATGATTCCAGTTGTGCTGTTAAGTATGGTGATCACGCTTGTGATTGGCGTGAGTATTATCCCAATTGGAATCAACTTTATCCTGCTGTTGTGCGGATATTTTACCAGCCGAATGCGGCATTTTCGCGTTGGCGGGGCAATCGCGCTGTTCGGGTTTTGGATCACGCCCGTATTGATGTATTTGCTTGACCCCCGTTCACCGTATCACACAACGTTGTTAAGCGGACAATGGCTGGTTTTTTCGCTGTTGATGGCAGTGCTGGTGATGTCGGCACGCGCAATGCTGATTTTTTCGCTGGTCACTGTGGTGAGCGCTATCTTTTTCAGCTTTGCCGGTTCGTTTGAAAATTCGGCGGTGCGTGCGTTAAGTCTGAATTTGATCGTCGTGTTCAGCGGATTCGCGGTGATGATGTCGCTGATTCGCCGTGAAGATTTGCGCGAGCGCTCACTGGCGGAAAAAACGCTGCGCGCGCGGGAAGACCACTACCGGACGATTGCCCAATTGATGAGCGATTATGCGTATTCGCTGCGTGTTGACCCAGATGGTCGTTGGGTGATCGAATGGGTGGAAGGGGCATGGACGGCAATCACAGGGCTGACGGTAGATGACATTCCCACATTGGTGTGGAAAGATTACGTGCATCCTGATGATTTGCCAGAATTAGAAGCGCGGCGGGCAAACTTGATGGCGAATAAGCGCGATGTGCGCGATTTACGCATCACCACGAAAAGCGGGGAAACGCGCTATATCCGCGATTATGGCTTCCCCGTGTGGAGTGAGAGCGAAGGGCGCACAGTGCGGATCATCGGCGCGGTGCAGGATATCACCATGCAGAAACAGAGCGAAGCTGCCGCCATCGAGCAGCGGCGGATCGCGGAAGAACAGCGGCGGCTTGCCGAAGCGCTGCGCGACACGACGGCGGTACTTTCGACCACGCTGGAACGCGATGAAGTGCTGGAACGCATCCTTGATGAAGTCGCTAAAGTGATTCCGTCTGATGCCGCTGACATTATCGTGATCGAAGGAAATTGGCTGCGGGTAGCCCAATCGCGGGGCTATGGAGCCTATGTAGAGCAAGCGGAAAAAGCGCGTGGCTTGACCTTTGAGATGGAGCATCTGCGCGCGCTGCACACGATGTATTTGACCGGCAAGCCGTTGGTGATTGAAGACACAAGCAGTACTGATTCCGATTTGTGGGTGGAAGTTGAAGTTTCCCGTTGGGTGCGTTCGTATGTTGGCGTGCCGATCATTTTGGACGGCGTGACAATGGGTTTTTTGGGACTGCTTGGCGCGACCCCGAATCGTTTTTCGCAAGGACAAGCGGATTTGCTGCAAGCGTTCGCGGATCAAGCAGCGGTGGCGATTCGCAACGCGCTTTTGTTTGAAGAAGTGCGGCGATATGCCGACGCGCTCGGTCTGCTGCTGGAAGAACGCAGCAACGAACTCAACTTCACCCGCGAACGGTTGAAAGCGATTGTCGAATCGTCGGGGGATGGGATTTATTACACCGAAGGCACGACAATTCAGTATGCGAACCCGGCATTTAGCGAGTTGATTGGCTATTCGGTGGAAGAATTGGTCGGGAAATCGATCACGATTTTGCGCCCGGACACGATTACGCAAGAAGAAGCTGAACGACGTGACAATATTCCGATGGAAATCGCACGGAAGGGCGTATGGCGCGGCGAAGTCGAAATGCGGCGAAAAAATGGTGACACGTTCTTCGCGGGAGTCACCGCGTCGTTCATTGGCGGCGATGACAAAGATGATCCGTCGTTGGTTCGCGCGGTGACGATTGTGCGCGATATCACGCTGGAAACGATGGTACGTCAGCAGCAGTCGCGGTTTGTGGCGCACGCATCGCACGAACTTCGCACCCCGCTGACGAACTTCAGCACACGGCTGCATTTACTGCGGCGTGACCCCGCGCGCATGGAAGAACATATCGCCATTTTAGATGAAGTCGCGGATCAAATGCGGCGGCTGGTGAGCGATCTGCTGGATTTGACGCGATTCGAGCGCGGCGTGATTCCGCTAAAGATGGAAGTCATGCTGCTGCAACCGCTAATCGAAGGGATTGGGCGAATTCAAGAACCAGAGGCAGCGCGCAAGGGAATTACACTGCGAACCGTAATGCACGATCATTCGCTCCGCGTGCTGATCGATCAAGACCGCATCCGTCAAGTCATCACGAACTTGCTGACGAACGCGATCAACTATACGAATCCGGGCGGAGTGATCGATTTAGAAGTGGAACATGACGGCGAATATGCCGTGATTCGTGTGCGCGACAGCGGGATCGGCATTCCGGCGGACGATCTACCGTTCATCTTCCAGCCGTTTTACCGGGTGATGAGTTCGTCGAGCAAAGGGGATGGCGCGGGCTTGGGCTTAAGCATCGCCAAAGAGATCGTCGAGAAGCACGGCGGCAGCCTGACAGTTGAAAGCGAAGTCAACAAAGGCACAACCTTCACAGTGCGGCTGAAATTGGCGAAAGAAACGGCGAATGAATCGGCGGCAGCGCCAGCGCCAGCATAGTAGAAGTTCCTGCTGTGCAGGGGAAGTAAAAACACCTTGTGATATGGCTGCCTTCGTGTTGCGGCTTGCCCGCAGCACAAGATCGGTGCGATTTCAGGTAGAATAGAGCGTCCATGTTCAGACATACCTGAAAGAAACTCGCGTGCCACAAATTCCCTACGATCAACGGAAAAATGTTAATAACGCGCTTGAAGATACGTTCCTACATCGTTTGTTGGTAGCGACGGAACGGCTCGGTTTTTTGCCGCCGCTTGTGGTGTATGTTTCGCTGGCACTGAACGCTCTGATCGCGGGGGTGGTATGGGCGAGTCATGGGGTGGAGATCGGCGCGACAGCGGGATTGGGCGTGCTGGCATTCGGCGCGCTCAACACGGCGATCTTCACCGGACTGCCGCGCGCGGGACGCAGTTGGGGATCGTGGCAAGCATCGGTTTTGGGGCTGACAGCGTTTCAAGCCCTGCTGATGGCGATACTAGGCATTTTTAACGCGCCGCTGATTCTGGCGGCAGTTGTGTCGGCGATCCCCTCGGTGGTGGTGTATTATGCGACGTGGATCGAGCCGTTTCGCGTGGGCGTGACACGGGAGATATTCGAGATTGCGGGCGCGGGTGGATCATTCACGCTGATGCATTTCAGCGATATGCATCTGGAACGAATCAGCCCGCGTGAGCGCGATGTGCTGAAGTTGATTGACGAACTCAAGCCGGACGTGATCGTCTACACCGGGGATTTCGTCAATATCACCTACACGTATGACAAACACTCTGAGCGCGATGTGCGCCAGATGGTGAGTGCATGGCGCGCGCCAAGTGGGGTGTTCGGCATACCGGGAACGCCCGCCGTCGAACCGATGGAGCGCGTGATCGCGTTCACACAGGGAATCGACACTTTTTCGCTGCTGCTCAACCGCTGGGTGACGATTCAGCCAAGCGGATCACCCGTGCATATCCTTGGTGTAGTGACAACGCATGATCTCGATGTGGATCGGCGTGGGCTGCGCGAAGCGATGGAGAAAGCGCCGCAGTCGGCGGGGATGCGTGTGCTGCTCTCTCATTCGCCCGATCTCGCGCCGGAAGCGGCGGCGGCAGGATTTGATCTATATCTGTGCGGTCATACGCACGGCGGACAAATTCGACTGCCGTTTTATGGTCCTATTTTCACGGGAAGTCGCTACGGGAATACCTACGCGAAGGGCAAATACACAATTCCCAAGCCGGATGGCGGTGTGATGACTCTGTATGTCACCCGCGGGTTGGGTATGGAAGGGTTCGGCGCTCCGCGCGCGCGGCTGCTGTGTCCGCCAGAAGTGGTGATATGGACAATCAGTGGGCATTAAGGGATTTTTGGTGCAAGAATTTGCCTAAATGAGAATTTTTTTGTTTGCTCATAATATATCGCGGGTTGTCAGGCGAAAGTGCTTTTGCTAGACTGACAATAGTTTGAGTGTCTCCTGCTCTCAAACCACTGGACGGTATAGAAATCATGATCTACGCGCTCCTCACGGCGCTGTATGTGTTCTGCGCTTTCACACTTGCTGCATATGCTATCGGCGCGTTCTTTCTCCTTCTGGCATATTATCGTCATCGGGATGAAGGGTATCGCACACCCATTCTCAAGCAGTATCCTAAGGTATGTGTGCAGCTTCCGATTTATAACGAACGGTTTGTCGTGCGGCGCTTGCTTGATGCGGTGGCGGCGTTCGATTACCCGCGTGACTGCTTGGAAATTCAAGTGCTGGATGATTCGACGGATGATACGGCGGACATCACCGCAGCGAAAGTCGGGGCGCTGCGGCGCAAAGGGCTGAATATCACCCATATTCGGCGCGGGTCGCGGCAGGGATTCAAGGCGGGGGCGCTGGCGTATGGCTTAACCCTGACCGACGCAGAATACGCCGCCGTATTCGATGCGGATTTTGTGCCGCCCACAGACTTTTTGAAGCGGACGATTCCGTTACTGGCGGCGGATCCCGGTTTGGCGCTGGTGCAAACGCGATGGGGTCACTTGAACGACAGTGAAAGCGCGCTCACGATGGGGCAGGCGCTGGCGCTGGATGGGCATTTTGTGGTCGAACAAACTGCGCGCAGCCGATCCAACTACTTGATGAACTTCAACGGGTCGGGCGGGGTGTGGCGCATCACAGCGATCCACGATGCGGGCGGATGGCGCGACATCACACTGACAGAAGACCTTGACTTGAGCTATCGGGCACAGCTTAAAGGATGGCGTTTTGCGTATCTGCCGGATGTGGTTGTCCCTGCCGAAGTGCCGCCAACGCTGAGCGCGTATAAACAACAGCAGGCACGATGGGCAAAAGGCGGTTCGCAAACGCTGCTCCTGCTCATCAAGCCGATCTGGACTCACCGACGGCTGACACTGCCACAGCGGTTGATGGCGACCATGCATCTGTGTCAATACGTTGTGCATCCGGTAATGATCACGCTGATTTTGCTGATGCCGCCGTTGGTGCTGTCGGGATCGCTGCAAAAAGTTGAATTGGGAATCTTGGGGATTACGGGGTTGTTTCCGCCAATGATCTTCGTGGCGAGTCAGCGGGCGCTGTACCCGAACTGGGCGCGGCGCTTGATGATGCTTCCGGCGCTCGTGGTGATGGGAACAGGCTTGGCGTGGAGCAATTCACGCGCGGTGATGGGTGGTTTGCTCGGCATCAAAGAGGAATTTCACCGCACGCCGAAATATTCCGATATTCATTCTCGCCAGCCGCATAACGCGAATCCCTACACGCTCAAGCTGAACAAAAATGTTGGATGGGAACTGCTCTTGAGCCTGTATGCGCTGTGGGGCGTGGCGATTTCCCTGCGAAATGCGCCCGCGTTCGCGCCGTATCTGGGGTTGTACAGTTTCGCGTTCGCGGTGATGGCGATTTGGGGCATCCGCGAAGCGTGGAGCAGCCGCCGAGATGCTAAACGCGGCGCAAACAGCGACGACGCCCCAAACAAAGCGGACGATGCCGACGTTAGCGAAGAAGCCGAAAACGCATACGAGTCCATGGCGGAGCATATGAAATGAAAGCGCGTCTGATCGTGTTGATGCTGGTGATGGTCGCAATTGCCGCAAGCGCGGTCATGCTTGCGGCACAAGCATCGATGCGCGGATGTGTTGGCTTGATGCCCACGCGCATGATTTTGCATGAACGTGGGCGGGTGGCGAACAACGATCCGTCGCCGCTGAACGTGCGCGAAGGCGCGGGGACGAGCTTCAACCGCTTGGGCAATATCCCCGTTGGCGGGGTGTTCTACGTGCTGGAAGGCGCGGTTTGCACGCAGAATTATACATGGTATCGCGTGGATTATCGCGGGCTGGTCGGATGGGTGGCTGAAGGCGACGACGAAGCCTACTACGTCGAGCCGTATCCCGCGGGGCGATAAACACGGAAAAGCGCGGGTGAATCCGCGGACGGATTGATGATGAACAGGGCGGGTAAGACGAACGGCGCATTCGAACGCCTAAAGCACACCCGTGATGGCGAGAAAATCCCGCGTGCAAGCACATTCTTCATCGTCGTGGCGGCGATTGCGGGGGTAACTGTGGTTTCGACGTTGATGCGAAACACGCTTACGCTGGCGAATTTCACGATGATCTATCTGCTGCTGGTGTTGATCATAGCGATTCGCACTGGCATACTGCTCGCCAGTTTGGCGGCGCTGATCAGCCTGTTTTGTATCAACTTCTTTCTTGTTCCTCCGTACTATACCCTGCTCGTCGCGGATCCACGTGAAGTGCTTGATTTGCTCGTGTTTCTGATCGTCGCGGTGATCGCGGGGCGGTTGGGCGCGCGCGTGCGCGAACAGGCACACGAAGCGCGCCGCCGCGCCCGCGAACAAGAAATTTTGTACCAGCTCACACGCGCTTTTAACCAGTTGATGCACATTGAAGGGGTGTATGAGGTTCTCACCCGCGTGCTGCGCGCCGATATGACCGCGATACAGGTCGATATTCTCCCACATACACCCGATGCACCACCTGAGGGCGGAACGGTCTATTATTTGCTGCTACAAGCAGGCACGCGGGTGTACGCGACGGTGCGGGCGGCTTTTAGCAGCACCTTGAGTCCATCGCAGTTTGCCCTTTTGAATGCCTGCGTATCACAGGCAGCGATGGCGCTCCAGCGCATTGAACTGACTGAACAGGCAGTCAAGAGCCGCCAGTTTGAAGAAGCCGACAAGCTCAAGACCGCGATTTTGCAAGCGGTTTCTCATGACCTGCGAACGCCGATCACGATCATCAAAACGTCGGCAAGCAATTTGCGCCAGCTTCATAATCGGCTGTCGGAGCAAGAGGAAGAAGAAATCGCGGAGACGATTGAACAAGAGACCGATCATCTAGATACGCTGGTCGGCAATTTGTTGGAGATGTCGCGCTTACAGGCAGGCGCGCTGTCGCTCAATTTGCGGCTGAACGATCTGGAAGAAATCGCGGGCGATATTGCCGCGCATGTGTATCAGCGCACACGCCAAGAGCGAATTAAGCTGGCTTGCTAATCTTGGGGCATAGAGGAGATCGTTGACCCATACCAGCTTGTGTTCGCGCGACTGCCTGACAGCGCACAACCACAGCCCCAAGATTAGTGTAGGGTCGCTCATCCCCTCTGCCGGT